>MAAB01029350.1_pt1 | contig 265784 bp, 233 predicted proteins | sample 1115991 | NCBI WGS metagenome assembly MAAB01 (sample SAMN04961124, study PRJNA320927) | seawater metagenome | isolation source: sample BD02T18 sea water enriched with oil for 18 days | place: USA:Gulf of Mexico | collected 2013-07-27 | reverse complement strand
TGTCAGACTCGCTACTTTATTCAGAGTCTTAGGGTCACCTGGTGATACAGATGGTTCACTCTTATCGCGGTGAACAGCGTTACATACGACTTCACGTCGCACGGCACAAACCGAGATAGTCTTAATTCAACCAATATAAATAAATTTTTTGGGGAATTAATACATTATTAACAGCAGCTAGTCCGAAAATATTGTCTTTATTCCTGATAGAGCCTATTTAAGTAGAAAATTACCACATAGAGAAAACTATCTAAGAAGATAAGCTATAATTCGTTAAGCTAGTTTACTTACTCTGAGGGGCTCTAGTGATTAAAGGGATATATTTACTATTATTGTCATCACTGTTTGCCAATTATTCACTTGCAGAAACTATTCGTGTCGCTCTGCCTTCAGAGGGGAACCCACCTTATTCCTATAGCGATATCAGCCAACCAAAAGGTATTTACGTCGAGTTATTTAATGCTTTATTTGAGAATACCCCCTATCAAGTAGAATATGTTTACCTTTCATCAGCTCGGATTCGTAATGAATTTAATAAAAATTCTATTGATATCGAGTGCTGTCCGTTACCTACGTGGCGAAAAGGTGAGGATGAATATTCTTACTACTCCAACGTTGCATTTATTTCAGAAGATATTTATGTTTTTCCTAAAAATAAAGTACCATCATTTGTATCTCTAGAAGGTAAAATAATAGCGACAGTCTCTGGTTATGGATACTTACATGATGATAAATTCACTCGCATTGATTTTAATTCAGAGTTTAACATCCTGCGAATGGTTGCCAATCAACGTGTCGAGATGGGCATTGTTGACCGTTACATTGCTGAACATCTAATCAAAACTAAAGGTCTAACCGTAGAGCAGGGGCCTTTGCATGAAAAGGCATTTCGGCCTATTCGAGTCCATAAAAATAAAAAGCACATATTACCTGACCTTAATAAAGCGATAATGCGTTTGAAAAAGCATAATAAAATTAAAGAGATATTTGTTCAACACGGGATCGATGACAGGAATAAGTTGTAATTTTTTTGATTATTTATGGACTAGTAATTATTTATCGTAATAAAGATAAGACAAAGGTAATCAGCGACTCAACTTTGTCCTGAAGTTAACATTAAATAAAGTTCTCAAATGACTATCCATGTAAGTTTTGAGGTGAAACTAATTTTTAGTTCTATCTAAAAAAGGGACTTTATCATTAATAGCATTACATGGTGGCTTTGTTGCCAATCGATAGAGTTATGCATGTTAAAAGGCGACTACTCACAAGTAAAATAAATACCTTGTGGAGCGAAACTCAGTATCTACTTACCTACTGAATAGCCTGTAACAATGGTTGTATTATTTGTTTTAGTCAGGTTTTCTCGCCAACATGGTCGCAAACTGCAATTTCGCACCATTGTGCATTGTACCTACATCTTCATTGTATTTAATCAACTCCCACCCCTCATAAGCCTCACGCAACTGACCCGATTTTAGGGTAAATGGGAAGCGTACTGGGCATGGATGTTCTTCAGTGCTCATGGCACATACAATTAGGTTGTAACCGCCGGGAAGAGTACGTTTATGCATATCAGCAATAATAGTATCAACACGAGATGGTTCGATAAACATTAAGGTTACGGTACAGGAAATAAAGCCATAGTCTTCATCAAGACTCGCATTGTTAATGTCATAGACTTGGGCCTTAATATTACTCATCTTTTCTTCAATACTAATACTTTGTAGCATATCAATGGCAGCAGGATTAGTATCAACGGCGGTAACGTTAAATCCGAGTTGCCCTAGATACACAGCATTACGCCCATTCGAACACCCCATATCTAACGTATCGCACGGCTCAATAATTTTGCACGCTTCAACCACTTCACTATGCGCGGGGTTTAAGCCGTAACGGCTATTTAGATCAACTATCATGGTAACAACTTAGTTTTGAAATGAGGACTATTATCTTACTACTGATCTAGCTTTGTTGAATATGAATAGACGAATTTTATAGAGTAAATTTGACCTTAATCAACAACACTGTCTTTGAGGTTAGATGAGCGACCGTTATGCTGGCAGTTTTGTTCTTTTTATTACAACCAATATAAAATTATGGCGGATTTTTTACCGTAATATTATTGCGTGATCTTTGTGTGAAAGATATTCAGAAAAGGGCTGTATGAAGTTGAGTCTTCAGCTTATGCTGGAACAGCACTCATGCATAATAAGTAGATGCTATCGTAATTTATGCTGTTGGAATTTTAAGGAGCATTCGCCCCCTTATTATACGGCTGTTGCGCATGAAAAGGGGACGTTACTATTTACTTACTGTCAGCTATACGAATTGTTGCTTTAATAATTTTAACCGCTTCTGTAGTTTTTCCACTTCGACTGCCTAATGACTCGATTTTAGTTAAGCTACTTTCTAAATCGGTAACTACTTTACCAAAAACAGTGTGTTTTCCATCTAAAAAAGGCGTTGGTGTAAAAGTTAAGAAAAATTGACTGCCATCAGTACCTGGTCCCGCATTGGCCATGCTTAATGTGCCCGCTTCGTTATGACCTAGTTCACCGTCAAACTTCTCAGTAAACTCCCCATCGTACTTATAACCAGGGTTACCAGCACCCGTTCCGGTAGGATCACCGCCTTGTGCCATAAAGCCTGGAATAACACGGTGAAACGTTAAATCATCATAAAAACCAAGTTTAGTTAAATAAATGGTACTTGAAACATGCATAGGAGCTGAATCGGTCAATAGCTTGATAGTGAGGCTACCTTGGTTTGTTTGTAGCTCCCAAAAATAATCTTTGCCTTGAGTAAAGGTAAGTAATGGTGGCTTGCTTAATTGTGTTTTCCAAGCAGAATTTTTTTTATCTACTTGTTGCTTAGCAATAAACTTATCTACCTTTTTAATGGCAAGGTCTCCGCCACAACAAGCTGTTAACGTGATGATTAAAAATAGGCTAGCAATAATTTTTTTATTATTATTCATATCAAGTGTCTTATGGGTTAATTTTAAATCGTTGAAAGTGTTTTAATTGATTAGGTTTTTCCGGTACTGACGGATGTTATCAGGTATTAAGTGTCAAATCACAGTCTTAAATAGAATAGGGGAAACAGCGACTGCTAAATCTAAATTTTACCATATGAGTAAATGTAGAAGAGGTGTTTTGCCTTTGATCTTGAAAAGGGGAATGGATTGTAATTCCCCTTTTGTTTCGTGATTATACCCGTTCCACTTGAAGATGCAGGATTCAGCTGGAATTATAAACGCCTTTAGGTAAGACATTGATTGAAGGGAATGGTTATTCAGGAGAATAAGCTCCTGCATTCTCTAAGAAGTTACATCCATGTAGCGTCCTTGTCGAAATCAATAACGTAACATAAAGCGTTTATAAGCCAGCCCTTTGGGGAAGCCTGAGCAAACCATATTCGTCGTTACATTTATTTTTAAGGGAATAACCATTAACAAAAAATGTGCCTTGAATATGATTCGCTCAAGCTTCCTGAAACGAGCATCTTCAAGTGGATCGGGTATATATAAACGCCAAGCAGAGTTGAAGCCTTAAGCTAATTCTGTTTTACGAGCTGAATAGCTCTTATAAGCGACTAAGGCAGCCAATAAAAATGCTAAGAAAAACAAGCCCAATGTAGCACTTGATTGGTCAGCCTCGACATCACTGGGGCTGAGAATTACTCGACCATCTTTTTTTAATTCATATGCTTGATAAAAGTCGCCATTTACTTGCACTGATTGCATGGTAATTTCTTTACCTAAAAGTACCGGGGATTTTTTCTCATCACAATAATCTGTTCTAAACTTAATCGATAAATTATAAGTTAAATCAGAGTCGGTCAGGCTTAATGAGGCAGCTCCTTTGGGTGGGCAATGCAGCTGAAGTACAGTGCCTTTAATGGTTTTAACACCAGTTAATTCAGCATAGGGTTTTGAGTGCTGAGAGCTCATTATACCTAGCACTAAAAAGAAGCTAGCTAATACTAGCAATATAATCTTTGTTGTTTTATTCATCATAATTCACATTGGTTTGTCTCAATTGAAAGACAAAATAAGTTAGTAAAATAGTGTAATGAAGTAGAACACAGCAATGTTATCTATGTGTTGATTTATATCAGTAATCGATCCTTTTCTTTTCATTCTCACGGTTAGTCAATCATGCCTACTTAGTTTGTGCACGCAGTAGATTTATTAGATGGAATATTTTTACTATTCATCAGTGGAATTAGTTTTTGTTGTACTTTATTCATGAGCAAACCCAATCATTATCATTAGTGTACTAACTGATGGTGGCTTATCTATTTACGATATTTACCGAGCTTTAGCCAACTTACATCACTTAAGACTGGTTTATTACCAATTAGCTACTAAGTTAATAGCAGGTTGATCATTTCAGCTCAAACTATTACAATTATAATTAATTGAACGTTCAATTAAAAAAGAGTTTTGAGAGATCAATGCCAAAAGTTGGAATGAAACCCTTACGTAAACAACAATTAATTAACGCTACTTTAGAGTCTGTGGCGCAATATGGTTTACAAAACACCACAATTATTACCATTAGCAGGATCGCTGGCTTATCGTCAGGCATCATTAGTCATTATTTTGGTGGTAAGCAGGAATTAGTCGAAGCAACAGTTAAACATTTATTGGATCAACTAAAGTCAGCTCTGCTAGAGCGTGTTAGTCAGCCTAACTTGAGTGCCACTGAACGACTTGAAATGATCATTGAGGCAAACTTCACTCAATTACAACGTTCAGCACCCGCAACCAAAACCTGGCTTAGCTTCTGGGCGCAATCTATGCACCAACCTGGACTAGCTCGCCTACAACATATCAACAGCAAACGCTTATACAGCAACCTACTTTATTCTTTTCGACAATTATTAACGAGTGATTTAGCGGTTATAGCGGCTAAACAAACTGCTGCGATGATTGATGGTTTCTGGTTACGAAGCGCGTTAAGTCCTAGGCCTGAAGAAGAATTTAAACAGGCTGAACAATTATGTAAAAAATTTATAAATGATCTGCTTAAACAATCCGGAGATGTAAATTGTCGTTAATACGTTATAAAAATTTTGTTGATGGCGCCTACATGGCGAACGACAGTGGTGAAACATTTGATGTGATTAACCCTGCAACAGGAAAAGTTATCTATCAGGTTGAAGTTGCCGATGAAAAAATCAAAAAAGAGACTATAGCCAGTGCCCAGCGAGGTTTTGCTACTTGGTCTGCAATGAGCGCTACACAGCGCAGTCGCCTTTTACTTAAAGCAGTAGCCTTGTTACGTGAGCGTAATGATGAACTGGCAGAAGTTGAAGTACTTGATACTGGTAAACCATGGCAAGAAGCTTCAGTAGTTGATGTGGAATCCGGCGCTGATTCTATCGAATTTTTTGCTGGTTTAGCCCCTGGCATCGAAGGAAATCAACAGCAAGTTGATGGTGATTTTTACTACACTCGTCGCGAAGCTCTGGGTATTTGCGCAGGCATTGGTGCTTGGAATTACCCAATACAGATAGCGTGCTGGAAAGCGGCACCAGCGTTAGCGTGTGGTAATTCGATGATTTTTAAACCATCAGAAGAAACACCGTTAGGCGCATTGAAACTCGCTGAAATTTTCACCGAAGCAGGTATTCCTGATGGTGTATTTAATGTTATTCAAGGTGCAGGTGAGGTGGGCTCTTGGCTAACTCATCATACCGAAATCGCTAAAGTTTCTTTTACCGGTGAAGTCGGTACGGGTAAAAAAGTTATGGCTGGTGCTGCTACTACGCTTAAAGACGTCACTATGGAGCTCGGCGGAAAATCACCACTGATCATTTTTGATGATGCCGATATCGACAATGCCGTTTCTGCGGCAATGTTAGGTAACTTCTATACTCAGGGTGAAGTTTGTACCAATGGTACGCGCGTTTTCGTTCAAGAATCTGTCTACCCAAAATTTATTGAGAAATTGCTCGAGCGTACTCGCCAAAATATTATCGTCGGCGACCCAATGGATCCGGTAACTAATTTTGGTGCGCTTATCTCGTTAAAGCACTTTAATCAGGTATTAGATTATATCAATGTCGGCATTAAAGAAGGTGCGACCTTGTTACATGGCGGTACTGCATTGCAACCAGAAAATGCACCAGATGGTTATTTTGTCGCACCGACTATTTTTTCCGATTGCAGGGATGATATGACCATTTGCCGTGAAGAAATTTTCGGTCCTGTCATGTCGGTACTGACTTTTACCGATGAAGATGAAGTGGTTGCTAGAGCCAACGCGACTGAATTTGGACTAGCAGCAGGGGTATTCACCCAAGACATTACCCGAGCTCACCGCGTTATCCATCAAATGCAGGCCGGAATTTGCTGGATAAACAGCTTTGGCGCATCTCCAGCTCAAATGCCTGTTGGCGGTTATAAACAATCAGGTATTGGACGTGAAAATGGTCTAGTGACACTAAATCATTACACTCAAATTAAAGCCGTATATGTTGGCCTACAACCACTTGAAAGTCCTTTTTAAAATATTTTGTCGATAAAGTAAGTAACAGATAAGAGTTTTATATGAATAGTGAAAAATTTGATTACATTGTTGTTGGTGCTGGCTCTGCTGGCTGTGTACTCGCTAACCGTTTAAGTGAAGACAGTAATAATCGCGTATTGTTACTTGAAACTGGTGGCAGTGACAAAAGTATATTTATTCAAATGCCAACGGCACTGTCAATCCCTATGAACACTAAAAAGTACGCTTGGCAATTTGAAACTCAACCTGAGCCGTACCTTGATAATCGTAGGATGCATTGTCCAAGAGGTAAGGTTTTAGGTGGCTCTTCATCGATTAATGGCATGGTTTATGTTCGTGGTCATGCGAGAGACTTTGATGAGTGGCAGCAAAGTGGTGCGAATAACTGGGATTACGCTCATTGTTTACCTTATTTTAAAAAAGCTGAAACTTGGGCTTTCGACGGTAATGAATACCGCGGTAAAAGCGGACCATTAGGAGTAAATAACGGCAATGAAATGAAAAATCCTTTGTATCAAGCGTTTGTTGATGCAGGTGTTGAAGCCGGTTATTTTGCCACTGATGATTATAATGCCGCTGCACAGGAAGGTTTTGGTCCTATGCACATGACGGTTAAAAATGGCGTACGTTGCTCAACTTCTAATGCTTACCTTCGCCCAGCAATGACGCGTAATAATTTAACCGTAATAACCCATGCTTTAGTACATAAGGTTTTGCTTGAAGGTAAAAAAGCAGTTGGCGTACGTTATGAACGCAAAGGCAAAATTTTCGATGTTAGTGTTGCTAAAGAGGTGATTTTATCGGCTGGACCTATTGGCTCACCTCATCTGTTACAGCTATCAGGTATTGGCGCTAAAAAGGAGCTTGAAGACGCGGGCATTGAGGTTAAACATGATTTACCCGGTGTTGGTCAAAACTTGCAAGATCATCTGGAATTTTACTTTCAATTTAAGTGCAAAAAACCGATTTCACTTAATGGCCAGTTAGGTTTGTGGAATAAATTTTTGATTGGTAGCCGCTGGTTCTTTACCAAAAAAGGCTTGGGCGCGACTAATCATTTTGAATCTTGTGGTTTTATTCGCTCTAAAGCGAATGTTGAATGGCCAGACTTACAATATCATTTTTTACCTGCAGCAATGCGTTACGACGGTAAAGAAGCTTTTGCGGGTCACGGTTTTCAAGTTCATATTGGCCACAACAAGCCCAAAAGTCGCGGTTTTGTTAAAGCTATATCAAACGATCCTAAAGCACATCCACAAATACGTTTTAATTACCTTGAACACGAAGAAGACCGTGAAGGTTTCCGCGCTTGTGTGCGCTTAACCCGAGAAATTATTCACCAAAGTGCATTAGATGAGTACCGAGGCGAAGAGATTCAGCCTGGTATTGATGTTCAAAGCGATGAAGAAATAGATAGCTTTGTTCGCCAATTTGTTGAAAGTGCATATCACCCATCCTGCTCGTGCAAAATGGGCAGTGATGAAATGGCTGTTGTTGACTCTGATACTAAAGTACATGGAATTGAAGGATTACGCGTTGTTGACTCGTCTATATTCCCGACTATACCTAATGGCAACCTTAATGCGCCGACGATTATGGTGGCGGAGCGTGCGGCTGATCTTATTCTAGGTCGTGAAACACTAGCACCATCTCAGGCTAAAGTTAAGATTGCACCAAACTGGCAGCAACAACAACGTGCGACCGAGCCAAAAAGAACAATTTAAAAATAATTAAAATAGTTTAACCGTGAGCATTCTTTCAGGCGTTAATTATAGTTATCAATAGAGTTATTCCTGCTCCATCTGAAGAAAAATTTTCAGGCGGATCGGGTGTACATGGTGACGATATTTAAAATTTGAAGCTTCAGACTATATGGATTTTTTAATTCACTTTAGTTTGAGGTAATACCGAGTGCTCTAACAGTACCCGTTATCATTCAAAGTGCACTCTGAAACATGCATCTTGAATGGTAACGGGTTTACAATAAAGAAAGAGGAGTAATACGTGTTTACATTTATTAAAACCATCATCGGTGGTCAGTTATGACCGCTTGGTTATCTGCAGGGATTTTATTTACCTTTGCCGCCATTGCCTTTGTGTTATATCGCTGGGGAAATATTCGCTGTGTTGGCGTGACCCCCGTTAAAACATTCACCTTCATTGCCATATTGTTTACTTCAGGGCTTGATGTTGGGCTTATCATGTTTCCGTTAACTGAGTTTGCTGGTTATGCAGATTTAGTGGCAAGTCCTGAGTATAGCTTCACTAACGCTTTATCTATTGAGTTTGGCTTTTGGGCTTTTCTAATTTGGGGCTTCTACTTCCTAACCTGTTTTTACTTCTGTGTAATTGAACCACGTGTACAGTTTTTTCAAATACCTTTAATTAAGTTGATTAATAATGTGGTTATCATAGGAACCTGCGCCTTTACTGCGTATTTATTGCTAAGCAATTTACCCTGGTATGTGCCAGAGCTTGGTGATGGTGAATCCATTATTGGTAGCTTCTATCTTATCGTCTTTTTAGTGATTGCCGCTTCAGTTTATTCTAGTACCAACATACGTTATGTACGTTTACTGAGTTTGGCTACTACTTGGTTGTTTATCGGTTTAATCGCCGTGATGTGGGCGGGTGCCTTTCTTGTTGAAGGGTCTAGCATTGGTGAGTTTGCCAGTACTATTTCTTTACTTGGCGGTTACTTTGGTAATATTCACGAATTTGTTCTGCCGTTAAATGATTATCATGAGTTCTACCTCTATTGGTGGTTTGCATGGAGCATTATGATTGGTCAATTTACCGCTCGTTTTGTTGGTGGTTTGCGTACTTATCAGGTATTGGCTGCTATGTTGATTTTCCCATCAATCCCCATCGCAATATGGTTCACAGTGCTTTATTACTACAGTGTTAACGGTCTAGAAACTGCAGGTTTTTACAACATAATGATGGCAATTGTAGGCATTACTTTTGTGATTAACTCTCTTGATTCATTGATTCGTTTATACACAGACAACTTGAATTTGAGCGTGGCACGAGTGGGTAAAGTGAAATACTTGTTAGGCAATTTAATTGCACTAAGCTTACTTACATTGTTATTTAAATTGGATTTCTTACAAATCCAATGGGTTGGCGCTGTTGTTATCGGACTATTTTTCACTTGCTTTGGTTATATCCTATTGACCAAATTTAAAGTGGTTAGCGAAATTGAATGCTCACCTAAAGAAAATAAAATCGATTTCAATAAAATTGAATTAATAAGCTAGTTTACCTTGTAAATAAATGATGAGAATAATGATAATGAGAACAAAAATAATGAACAAAACACTTATTGCCGCAGCAACAACTTGTCTACTAACACTATCTACTAGTGTACTTGCTGATGTATCTGCAACAGTTAATTTAGCTTCTGATTACACTTTTAACGGTGTTAGCCAAACGGATAATGGTCCTGCGTTGCAAGCAAGTTTAGATTATGCAGCAGAAAGTGGATTTTATGCGGGTACTTGGGCTTCTAATGTTGATTTTGGCTCAGGTGAAGATACTAACATTGAGTGGGATGCTTACGTAGGGCAATACTTTCAATTAAATGAAAAGTTTGGTCTAGATGCAGGTATTGCGTATTACACCTACCATGGAGATGACGCCTCAAGTACTTACAAATATCCAGAGGTTTATACCAAATTTGGTTACAACTCATCGATGGGTGATAGTGAATTAAACTTCTGGTACAGCTGGGATTATTTTGGCGCAGATGTAGGTCATTACATTGCCATGGTTGCTCATACCTTTGAAGTTGCGCCAGGTCATAATATTAAAGTCACTTTTGATCGCTCTACCTCTGCAGATGAAAATAAATTTGCTTGGGATGGCAAAGATGCTTATAACCATTACCGTGTTGAATACATGACCAGTTGGAAAGGTCTTGATTTTGATCTTGCGCTTGAAGACACCGACATGGGCTGGGATACGGCAGATACACGTGTAGTATTATCGGTATCTCATACATATAGTTTTTAATTCGGCATAGTAGCTAGCCCCTGAGATTCCAGGGGCTAAATGAGTATAATCTTATGGAAAAATACGACCAGCTGTTAATTTCATTACGTCAAGTGATCCGAGCGATTGGCATACACTCTAAACAATTGAATAAAACGTCAGGATTAACGGGTCCTCAGCTTATGGTAATGACCAAAATTTCTGAACTAGATGGACCTATGGCAAAGCAAGTTGCTCAAGAAATCAATCTGAGTCCGGCAACTGTTACCAGTATTATTGACCGCTTGGAAGCGAAAGAATTGGTTGTGCGTGAGCGAAGTCTGTTAGACAAACGTAAGGTTGAGTTATACCTGTCTGCTGCGGGAGATGTTCTGCTTCAAGGTGCGCCAAAACCGCTGCAAGAGCATTTTATCAAACGTTATCAGGCCTTAGAATCTTGGGAGCAGAGTCAGTTATTATCTTCTGTTGAACGTATTGCTGCTATGATGGATGCTGAAGAACTCGATGCTGCACCGGTATTAATGGTTGGTCAGATCCAAGAGGTACAGTAATTATCGGCGCATATATACTCATGTTACCTCACGATGCAGGATTGGGCTGGAACTAGTATATTGAAGTATCATGGGTATAGATTTACCGCCACAACAGCTAAATGTCGAGTCGCTGTTATTAAATTTTCGGCAATGTTAAAAATTATTTATTAAGATGGAGAATCTTCGTGACGAAGAAAAGTAAACCAAATAGTAATGCACTCTTTAAAAGAGCCGTTGATAATATGCCTCTAGGCGTGGCTGATAGCTATCGTTATTGGGGTGAAGAAAATACGGTATTTTTAAGCAGCATGAAAGGCTGCACTATTACTGACTGTGATGAGCAGACCTTTGTCGATTTTCGTCTAGCTTATGGGCCTATTATTTTAGGCTATCGTGATGAGCGCGTAGATAATGAGGTTATTAACGCAATTACTCAGGTAGGTACTATTTCTGGCTTTTCAACAGGTCTCGATTCAGATGTAGTTGAATTAGTGAAATCACTTTGTCCTAATATCGACAAAATGCGTTTTTCTAATTCAGGCACTGAAGCAGTTATCGGTGCTGTACGTACAGCACGTGGCTTTACCCAACGAAATAAAATTGTTGTTGTGGAAGGTGGTTTTCATGGCTTGCATGATGAAGTTATGTGGAAATCAGATGTTGATAACTGGGATGTTAACAGCCAAGAAATACCTGAAATAGTCCCTTTCGGCGGCGGTATTCCAGCAAGTACCCGCGAACATCAAGTGAGCGTGCCGCTAAATGATTTTGATGCCATAGATGCTGTTTTTGCACAGCACGGTGATGATATCGCCGCTATATTAATTGAACCTATCATGGGTAACTGCGGCTCTATCGCTTCAACACAAGCTTATATGCAAAAATTACGTGATGTTTGTGATAATAACGGCTCATTGTTAATTATGGATGAAGTTAAAACCGGATTTCGTGTTGCCAAAGGTGGAGCACAAGCCTTGTATGGTATTTTTGCTGATTTAACTACTTATGCTAAAGCTATGGGCAACGGTTACCCTGTTGCTGCTTTTGGTGGACGCGCTGAAGTGATGGACACGATTTCTTTTGCTAAAGATGGCGTGACTCATGGCGGTACTTATACGGCAAACATGGTTGCCTTAAGTGCAGCTAAAGCTACGCTAACAGTGCTAAAAGAAACTGATGCACTTGAAACTATTGCCAGTGTAGGTAAAGAAATTCAAACATTGCTTTCACGTGTTTTTACCAAGTTTGGCGTTGAGCATTGCTTTGCTGGTCCAGATGCTATGTTTGGCGTGCACTTTGGTAATCATGTGCCACAAAATTATCGTGACTGGAAAAAAACCAATAGTGATCTTTACACGCAATTCGCGCTTAATTTAATCGACAATGGTGTAATGTTAGAGCCAGACTCACGTGAACCTTGGTTTATTTGTGAAGCTCACCAAACCGTTGATCTTAACTGGTTAGAGCAAGTTGCTGAGCAATCAATGGCAGCTGCAATAAACGCTTAATCATCGATTGTTAATATGCTTTTAAGAGGGGAACGTTTGTTCCCCTTTTACGTTATTAGGTAGTAGAAAACTCAAAGCGAGTAAACTTAAATAAAGTTAGCCAGAATGTTTTGATTAGCTTAAAATGCTTTTAATGTTTACCCCTTCTAAATTAGTTCTGTGGGTTAGCTCTGTGAGTTAGCTTTATCTTGCTGTTAAGGTAAAACGTCAACAATAGGTAGTTGTATATATATGGATTATTTTGAACAGTTAGGTGTCAGTAGAGATGCGACGACCATCGATATCAAAAAAGCCTATCGAAAACTCGCTAATAAATATCACCCCGATAAAAATAGTGGTAGTGAAGTTGAGGAAAAGTTTCAATTAATTAAAGAAGCTTATGATGCTATTTCGGATTCTAAAAAGCGCTCTTTATATTTGAAAAGTAATTATACCGTGATAACAGATCCACGAGAGGTTGCTGATTCATTTTGGCAAAATGCGTTAAGTTAAACGCAGCAAGTACTTTCAATTTGAAAACACGCAATTAGGGAACAACCTTTGCAATCTGATAAAAATATACCCGATTATTTGACTGATGATTTTTCTATGTATTTAGAAAACATGACTTCGTTAACTGATCCTGAAAACCCTGAGTTACTCTCCATTTACTTAACGAGTTTATTTGAACAACTAAAGACTTCTCCATTATTATTTAGTGGTATGGTTGATCAATTAGCGATGGCTATAACCACTAAAATTAGAATTGATAGTAAAAATTTAGCGTTAGTCGACTTAAGCGTTGAACCTACTTGGGCAGATGTAAAAGCATTTGTTGGTGTACATGCTGATGCCAGAGCCTGTATAACTGAAATGATGAATCATGCGGAGCAGGATTTAAAAACTGCGGTGTTACTTATTCATTATTATAACCGTTATGATGCGACACCTTTAAAAGCAGAAGTAGAAGATTTTGATCAAGTCGATGATTATTCATCTGATGATTTTGATGAAAACTATTAGCTTTTTAAAAGAGCTTTATAGATTTAAAGTATAGATTTACCTAACTTATTGAATTAGGAAATCTAATGAACAGTATAAATACCTTCTAAGGAATAACCGTGACAAAAAACGCACTCATTCTAGCCACAGATATTATCGAAATAGCACAACAAAGCGGTAGACGCGCAGGCACTTCTTTAGAGGCTATTGCTTCTGAGCAAGGTGATGAAACAATGTTAGCCGTGTTAACTGAGATGGATATTTTAACCGTCGCTAAAATTGTTAGAGAACACGATGCCACCATTCCTTCTATCGCAACATGGTTAATGGATGCAGAGTCAATTAAGCAGTTATTAAATGTTGAACCTTCTTATTGGCAAAATATAGATGAAGACCATGTGTTTTGTGCACAAACAGAAGCGCATAGCTTGTTGTCACAAATCTTTCTTTCGACTGATGATGAAGAGAAACAGTTAGAAGTATTAAAAGCGATTGTAGAAGATGATTTTGGCCTTTTATATTTATCACTACCTTTTGTTGGTCATGACTTTTCAGAAATTGAAGAAGATGAAGAGCAAACATCAGGCAGTATTGAAGAGCTGTTAATGAAAATAAAATCATTAGATGAAGATTCTTATCGTGAAGTGATGGTAGTAAGTACCAATGGCTCGTTAGAAAATGTTGAAAAAGCATTAAAAGATAATGCAAATAAACAACGCGTTACCTCGGTAGAAATAGACACAGATGACATGTTTGCTCCGCTATAACTTTTAGCTTATTTCCATAAACTTTATGAATAGTTTTAATTATTAGGATTCATTAATGAGAATTGCAGAGTTAAGAAACCATCCGTTTCTACTTTTAGCCTTAAAAGACGGAGAAGATGAAGGCTATTTTTCTCCTGAATTAGTAGATAAAATAAAACAACAGTTAGTTGATATGTCTTTGAGGATCGCTTCAGATAATTTATCTATTATTTATGCGGATCAAATTAAAAAAGCCTGTGAGATTGTACTTGGTATAAGCAACTTAGGTTTATTAGAGCTTTGTGATAGTGATTCATTTAAAGCCAAAGAAATCATAAAAACTCAAGGCATTGTTTACTGCTTCAGAGCGGGGTGGGGCAAGTATGCTCAGTTGAAGCAGATATCACCTTCATACTTTGACAGTATTTCAATCACCAGTTATGCCTTAGCCGTTAGTGATACATCGGATATTAGAGTATTGCATGCCAGCTTAATGAAAGAAGGCTATAAAAGTGCGAAACTCTTAGATGTGTATAAAAACATTGCCGCGAGTTATTGCGCAAGCACTTTAATGGTTGATAATGATGAAGAAATATTACTGTTTGAATTGCAAAGGTTTCTTAATACAGCGATCGCCTTATTACTGATAGATTCAGAACGAAAAATGTTTAGTAGTTCGTTATATCAAACATTCAATGCCTACCTTATCAGTACCGATAAAGCTGTAGTACTGGAACAAATAGAGTCTTGTATCGTAAAACTTACAGGGCAGTTGTCGATACCTACTAAAAGTTATTTACAAGAAATAGGTTTGTTAAATTTCTCTGAATTTAAGAGCATTATTAATCAACAAATTGATGTTGCTATTCATATTCAAGAAATACTAGAACTGCCTATTACCGTTGCCAATGAATTACATGGTGATTTTGAAGGGGGATACGACTTTCATTTAGACGATGAAGATGATATTGCTTATTTAAGACCTGATGAGCACTAAGTTTTTATCATTGACCTGTCAGATTAATCTAAAAAGCCATCATTAATAAAAGCCGTTATTACAAAAAGCGAACATCAGTTCGCTTTTTTTCTTTCTGTTGTATGGATAATAGCTAATTAATTCTGAAATTCGGCTAAGCTTAGTTAAAATAAGCATAGTTAAGATAAACATAGTTATTGGCACTTTGAAATATGCATCTTGAATGATAAGCCCTGATTACGAAAAGTTTAGCACTTAGTGCTTTCTCTTTGTTCGAAAAATTCTGATCAAAAAAAAGTACTGAATGAACCTTTTTAATTATTGGGAACTTATACCAATTACACTAATAAATTGATCAGCTTAGAGTTATATTAGCGAGCTTAGAACAAGCAAAATTACTTAAACATAGTTATTCTATATTTCTTTAATTTTATGCCGTTATTAGTTTGCTAATAAACTCCCAAAGGGCGAGTTTAAAAGACTTACATGCAGCGTTATTAATTTCGAGAAGGACGCTACAGGGATGTAGCTTATTAGAGAATGCAGGAGCTTATTCTCCTGAGTAACCATTCTCTTCAATCAATGCCTTGCCTCTATGTCTTTTAATTCTCGCTAAGTGGTCAATTAATTAATTAATGTACTTGGTATTAATCATGAAAGAATTTATCCAATCCTTACCTAAAGTAGAACTCCACCTTCATATTGAAGGCACACTTGAGCCTGAGCTAATGCTTGAGCTGTCACAGCGTAATGGTATTAATATTCCTTTTGATTCAGTGGCTGAAATTAGAGACGCCTATAATTTTCATAATCTACAATCATTTTTGGATATTTACTTCCAAGGAGCTAATGTACTGATCAATGAACAAGATTTCTTTGATCTTACTTGGGCTTATTTACTGCGCTGCCGAGAAGATAATGTTGTACATACTGAAATATTTTTTGACCCTCAAGCACATACCGAGCGCGGAATTTTATTTGATACTGTCGTTAATGGTATTCATCGTGCGCTTGATAAGGGTATGACAGAGTTAGGCATTACCAGTAAATTGATTATGTGTTTCTTGCGTCATTTAGATGAAGAGTCAGCATTTGAAACGTTAGTGCAAGCACAAGCGCATAAAGATAAAATTATCGGAGTCGGTTTAGACTCAACAGAAATTGGTAACCCAGCCAGTAAGTTTGAGAGGGTTTTTAAAGAAGCGATTAAACAAGGTTTTTTAACTGTGGCACATGCAGGAGAGGAAGGTCCAGCAAGTAATATCAGCGAAGCATTAGATTTACTCAATATTACTCGAATTGATCATGGTGTGCGTTGCTCTGAAGATGCTGAACTGGTAACAAAACTTGTGGCTGAACGTATTCCTTTGACCGTTTGTCCTCTCTCTAACCTTAAGTTAAAAGTCGTTGAGCACATGGGGCAACACAATATTGTAGCGCTTCTCAGACAAGGCGTTTGTGTCACTATTAATTCAGACGACCCTGCTTATTTTGGCGGCTATATGATAGACAACTTTCTCGCAGTAAATAGCGCACACCCGATGAATAAAGTTGAAATCGCTCAATTTACTTTTAATGCGATTGAAGCCAGTTTTGTTTGTCAAAATGAACAAGCACGATTAAGACTAATGACACAGCAATACCTAGACTTACATCAATAGCACTTTATGCACTTCACAGTATTAAGTACGAACTAATACCAAGTTGATTAAGTTCTTTCCCACTCAGCTAGCTATTAGTTTGTACTTACAAACCTCGTTGCCATTCTTGTCTTAAGTTAGCATCGTTAGGCTGTTGTAATGCTTGTCTTACTTGATTTAATAGTGCTTCTTTATCATTGCCTAATATGCCTTTGAGTACTAAATAGTTGGAAGCATGATCAGAGCGAAAAATGGTTTTATCTAAATCTAGTTCAGATAACAATATTTCCATTTCGCTAAATAACTCTTGCTGCGTTAGTTGACGGAAAGGTTTTAATGAGCCTTGGCTAAATTTTTCTGCAAAGCGAATTTCACCTAACGGGAAAGAAACCACTAGCGTTGATAAGTAGTTAGGTTGAGCTTCGTTCATTAATTTAGCTGAATTTATTGCATGTTGACGGGATAATTCAGGGCCGCCTAAACCATTTAAGATCATTACTGAGCTCTTCATACCCGCTTGTTTTATTTTATTGAGGGCGATTAATGAGCTCTGGTATGTTTCGCCTTTTTCAATTAACGCGAGCACTTGATCATCGCCACTCTCACAACCAATATACATTAATTTAAGACCAAGGTTTTTTAGTTCGGCAAGTTGCTCTACCGTTTTATTACCAAGGTTTCGCGGCAAACAATAACTCGAGACTCTAGTAACTTGAGGTAAATGTAGCTTTATTAATTCGAGAATTTCTTTTAGCCGTTTAAATGGCAACATCATGGCATCACCGTCAGCAAGAAATACCCGTCCTGTCGGTATTCCTGAGGCGGCAACTTTGATAATTTCTTCTTCGATAAGGTCTATTTTTTTAGGCTTAAATTTCTTATCTTCGCTGGTATACATATCGCAGAAGGTGCACTTATTCCAAGAACAACCATTAGTTACCTGTAATATAAGACTTTTCCATTCACTAGGTGGACGAAATACGGGTTCAATATAATTTAATGGGTACATAATGACTTCTGCTTAGTTTGAATAGGGTTAAATTACACTAAACAGTCGTTTGAAAAAAGCTGATTTCTTATTAAGTGAGGTAGGGGAGGTTTCTGCTGATCCAATGCTTTTCTCTTGTTATAGCAAAACCCGTTACTTATTTGTTGATAAGTAACGGGTGAGGACTGTTATTCAGCTGCTTTATTTCGCTAACTCAATTAGCACTGCAGTGTACATTTTCAGGTTTAATACAAATTGCTCCATGGTAATAAACTCATGTTCTGAATGGCCAGTGTATTGTGTTCCTGGCATTGAAGGACCAAAGCTGACTGCATTTGGAAAAAGTCTTGAGTTAGTACCACCACCAATAGAGATAGGCTTAACATCGGTGATATTGGTATAAAATGAGAATACCTCAAGTAAGGTGTCAATTTGCGGTGCACTTTTTTGTACAAACGGCTCATTAATTTCATTGCTCACATCAACTAGGGTTACTTGGTTTTGTTGTTGCCACTTCGTTAACGTTGAGTTGATTTCACCTTCTAGTTGCTGAGTACTTTTGCCGACAGGTCGGCGAATGTTGATATTTAACTCCATGCCGTTGCTTGTTGTTTTAAGCACGGTAGGTTGCACCGACATTGGTCCCATAAAATCATCACTATAGGCGATGTCACCAAACTTTTTTCCGTATAAACCTGTGCCTAAGTGATCATTGATAAAATTAACCAAGGCACCGCTGGCATTATTCGGCCATTGATTTACCGCTAATAAATCGGCTAAGTGGGTAATGGCATTTACTCCGTGTTCAGGCTTAGAAGAATGAGCAGATTTTCCCAGAGCACTAATACTTAAGCGCTTATCTTGCCATTGGTAATTATAACGCATGCCTGAGTGCGACTTAGCGCGCAGCTTTATTTCAGCTAATAGTTCTTTGTTGGCATTTTCTATGGTTACATTCGCATCTTCTGGAATTTGACTGCCAAAAAAACCACCAGTAAATTCACTGATATAAGTCCCATTTGATAAGGGAGTTGATATCTCATTAGCTGTAGGGAAAGTCATGCTTATGGTGCCATAACCTTTCTCTGCTGTTACTACTGGGTATTCTGAATCAAGGGTGATGTTGACCTGTGGCAAAGAGTGATGTTTGATATGTTGGCGCAATGGCTCCCAATCAGACTCTTCGGCCATGTAAACATATAACTCGATACGTTTATTTAACTTAACTTTTGAATCTTTGATAGATTTCATTGCATACAGGGCATTGCTTATTGGTCCTTTATCATCCTCGGTACCTCTACCAATAAGTTTTCCTGGCTGGGAGGTTTGATCAAGTATTAAGGGCGATTTTGCCCACTTACTGGGATTAAAAGGTTGGATATCACCATGAGTGATCATACCGACACGTTGCTTGTTATCACCTAAACCAATAACTATCACATAACCATAGTCGATATAATCTAATCCTAACTGTTTGGCTTGTTTGGCCAACTCAGCTTTAAACTTTTGGTGTTCAGGGTTTTCAGGAGAAGCTAAACCTTCTACTGCTACGGTATTAAACTTCATTAATTGACGCAGGCTTTCGACCATTTGAACTTGGTAGGTTGATTGTGCATATTGCGCAGTCTTAGTGGCAATATCACTCACTCCAGCAAACGTTTGCATGGGTAATAATATGGCACAAGAGACCAGTAGAGAAATGAAACTTTTAGATTTTGGCACGAACATACTCCTATCGTTATATTTAACTTTGTAATGAAATTTTTATTCTACGTTGTATTTTTATTATTTTTGATAAATGGCTTTTGATAACCCTAGCTTATTTGAAGTGTTAGCAAGCATTTTGTTGAAAGTACTGACAGAGTTAGCTATATTTTTACAGCAGCTTTCTAGTTCAACTTGTTTTCTCTCTGTTTTATTGGCTTGTGTGGCAATTGTTGTATTCATAATATTTACCTCTTTATGTTGCTTAAGGCCATATTGCCTAGAAAAGTATAATGAAACCAACAATAAGAATTTATCGCAGACATAAGCTGAGCTTATGCATGTGATTGGCTGTTATTACTTCAATTAATCGATGGGAAGTTAGATGGATAAAAGATTAAAACAGCTAAATAATTTACGAAGCTTTGAAAGTGCCGCTCGCCATCAAAGTTATAGTAAAGCCGCAGCAGAATTGTTTGTTACCCAAGCTGCCGTTAGCCAGCAAATGAGGCAGTTAGAAGCTGCTATGGGCAGTCAGTTGTTTGTTCGTAACGGTAGAAAAATGGAGTTGACAGAAAGTGGTAGTAAGCTTTATATGGCGACTCATAAAGCATTCGACACCCTGTTAAAAGGCTTCAACAGTATTCAAACAGAAGAAGTTGCAGGCTCCCTCACCATAACGTCCACTCAAGCATTTACTTCTTTATGGCTTATGCCAAGGCTGTATAAGTTTTCCATTAAGCATCCTGAAATCAAAATAAAAGTGGTGTCCTCAAATGGTCTTGAAGATCTCCGTCAAGGTCATATTGATTTAGCTATTCGATTTATCACCAGTAAAGTAGTAGATACCAGTGATGATATGACCTATGAATTTATTGCCGAAGATCATGTTTATCCCGCCTGCTCACCACAGTTAATGAAAGAATATAACTTTAAATATCCACAAGATATTTTGCAGTGCTGGTTGGTCAGCTTAGAAAACCAAGGTAGCATTGACTGGCCTACTTGGTTTAAGCATGCGGGAGTTGATAATTATAAATGCCATAAAAAGTGGACTGAGGTCAGCACTGGAGATTTGGCGTTAAGTGCGGTTTTGAGTGGTCATGGTTTTACCTTAGCATCACAAGCGCTATTTTCTCAATATGTGGGTACCGGGCAGTTGGTTATTCCTTTTAATATTAAACACCCCATTTCGTTTAAACGATATTTTGTTTTTGATCCTAATTCGGCGAAAAAAGCGCGGGTTAATGTTTTTACTACTTGGCTCAAAGAAGAAACGCTTCAGGACGAAAAAAGCACATTAGAGGCGATAAGTTACGGTAGTTTGTAGAGCTAACTATTAATTTTGCGGCATGGCACACACTAAATGACAACGAAAAGTAGGCTTATGACTAGTAAAGCTCTTAAATAAGGGTTTGAAGTGCTTGCTTCCTATTGTTGAATTGATCTTTTTTATCTAATAATGTTTCTAATGATAATTTCTGCAATGATTGATTAATCTTTTCATTTCCCGTGATAACCAACACTTTTTTATTTTTTGATTGAGTCCGTTCTATCAGATCTGTGATCATAAGAGCGGTTGTTGTTCCTATTAATTTAGCACTCGATAAATCTATTACTAAGGTGGTGAACGCTAAGTTTTCAGTAAAGCGCCGAGATAACTCCCTAGAAACAGCAAAACTAACCGGGCCGTCGATTGCTAATAAAAGCGTGTTTTCTAGGGACTTCCCCAAGTTTTCCTGAATATCATCAGTTAGCTTCATGTTCTCCTTGTTTGATGATATTTCACTGTTTACCCCACTATTTAGCTCGCTAAGTAATTCAGTCCCTTGTTTAAAGGTAATATTATCAAGTTGAATATGCGTTAAACGATCTAAAGTCACTAAATTCGCGATAAACATGCCCACTAACACAGCAGTAATTAAATCAATAAAAACGGTGAGCAGTAAAACTAATAACATCAAAGAAGCTGAAAATAATCCCACTTTTTTTATCTGAAAAATAAAGCGCCAATCAATAATATCAAGACCCACTTTAATTAACATACCAGCGAGCACAGTATGAGGAATATACTGTGCGTAATCTCCTGCCCACAAAATGACAATAAGTAAGGTAATAGAGTGTATTATGCCGGACAGCACTGTTTTACTGCCGGCGCGAATGTTAATTGCTGTTCGCATTGTTGCGCCAGCGCCCGGCAAAGCACCAAAAAATCCAGCAATACTATTGGCAATTCCTTGGCCGATAAGCTCTTTGTCACTATTGTGGTGAGTCTCGGTAAGAGTATCTGCAACCATTGAGGTGAGTAATGAATCGATAGCACCTAATACCGCTAATAAAAAGGCGAAATAGCTTACATCATAGAGTGTATCTAAAGATAAGCTAGGTAGTATTAACTGTGGAAACCCTGTCGGTATTTCACCGATAACAGAAATACCTTGTTGGCTAATAAAGGTTGAACTAATCACTGTTAAAGTAATTAAGGCAAACAGCGGTGCAGGTATTATTTTAGTCCACTTTTTAGGCCAATAGATCATTAGCAAAAGTGTAGTCACACCAAGTAAGCTCGCATAAGTATTTTGTTGATTTATGGCGCTTGGTATATTTGTTAACGCAGCTAATGCATTGCTATGGCCTGTACTCCCTAAGAGTGGCGCTATTTGAAGCAAAATAATAATGATACCAATACCTGTCATAAAGCCAGAAATAACAGGGTAGGGCACCATAACAAAATACTTACCTAGTTTAAGTAAACCAAACAATATTTGAAATAAGCCTGCGAAAATTACACAGGTAAAGGCTAATACTAAGCCAGTATCAGGTTTACTCGCGATTAATTGAGTCAATACTAAGGCCATTACCACACTCATAGGTCCTGTTGGACCTGATATTTGTGTCGCGGTGCCACCAAATAAAGCAGCGAAAAAACCAACAAAAATGGCGCCATAAACACCCGCTATAGCACCGGCACCCGATGATACGCCAAATGCTAAGGCTAATGGTAGCGCAATAACTGCAGCGGTTAAGCCGCCAAAGAGATCACCTTTAAGGTGCTTAAGAGATATTTTATTGATTAAAATAATGACTACCTTTAAATGTATGTGAGAGTTGACTCATATTTTTATTTATACTCATTGGTTTATACCCCAACATTTTATACAAGGTGCTGAATTTTAATCTTAAGGTAAATTGAGTGTAACAGTATAAGTGCAGGTCAAAAAAGGTGTTAATAGACTTTGGTAGGTAAGCTAGTATGGGCAGTAACACCATCAGGAACTTGGTTATTTAAAGCGCTGATTTTTATTTAATACCATATTCAGTATAGTGCTGACTATACACAATAATGTCTAAGTAATGTTGTCAACTTTTAAGAACCAAAATCAGGATAAGCCCCCGGAACCAGCTTACGCCGAAAGTTCATTATTTATACAATTAATCTAATTATCATTATCATTAAACCGTCAATTCATATATACTACGCGCCTTGAAATATCCATGAAACAATTTAGCTCGGAGTATAGGCTTATCATCACAACAAGTAATATTACAATGCAGTTTGGCGCAGAGCCGTTATTTGAAAACATTTCGGCTAAATTTGGCAACGGTCACCGCTATGGTTTGATTGGTGCAAATGGCTGTGGCAAGTCTACATTTATGAAGATACTTAGTGGCGATTTAGTGCCAAGCTCTGGCAATGTATCAGTAAGTACAGGTAACAAAGTAAGTACTTTGGGCCAAGATCAATTCGCTTTTGAAGAGCATAATGTAATTGATACTGTGATCATGGGCGATATGCCTTTGTGGAAAGTTAAGCAAGAACGTGACGCTATTTACGCTCAAGAAGAAATGAGTGAAGCTGATGGCATGCGTGCAGGTGAATTAGAAAGCGAATTTGCAGAAATGGACGGCTACACCGCAGAAAGTCGTGCGGGCGAAATCTTATTAGAAGCAGGCATTGAAGAGTCTTTTCATTACGGTTCAATGCAACAAGTTGCGCCAGGTTGGAAACTACGTGTGTTACTTGCACAAGCCTTGTTTGCTAATCCAGATATTTTATTACTTGATGAGCCTACCAACAACTTGGATATTCATACTATCAGTTGGTTAGAAGGCGAATTGAACAAACGTAAATGCACCATGATTATCATTTCACATGATAGACATTTCCTTAACTCTGTATGTACTCATATGGCAGATATTGATTACGGTGAACTACGTGTTTACCCTGGTAACTATGAGTTCTACCTAGCGCAGTCTGCTTTATTACGTGAGCAGTTATTAGCGGGTAATGATAAAAAAGTTGCTGAAATTGCTGAACTACAAGACTTTGTTAACCGTTTTGGTGCTAACGCTTCAAAAGCGAAACAAGCAAGTTCTCGTGCTAAGAAAATGGACAAGATTAAACTTGATGATGTTAAATCATCTAGTCGTATTACTCCTAAAATTGCCTTTGCTCCAGGCAAAAAAATGCATCGTCAAGCGTTAGAGCTTGAAAACCTAAGTCATGGTTTTGATGGCGAAGTATTATTTAAAAATGGCGACTTATTATTAGAAGCTGGTGCTAAGTTAGCTATCATCGGCGAAAACGGCGTGGGTAAAACTACCTTGTTACGTTGTTTAATGAGCGAGTTAGAACATCTTGAAGGTGTTGTTAAGTGGTCTGAAAATGCTTCAGTAGGTTATTGCCCGCAAGATAGTGGTTCATTCTTTGATAATGACCTAACGCTAATGGATTGGATGTCACAATGGCGTAGACCATGTCACAACGATTTAAGTGTTCGTGGTATGTTAGGTCGTATGTTATTTACTGACGACGATGCGAATAAAAAAGCACGTAACTGTTCGGGTGGTGAAAAGAATCGCTTGTTATTTGGTATGTTAATGATGGCTGATGTTAATGTATTAATCATGGATGAGCCGACTAACCACATGGATATCGAAGCAATTGATGCATTGAACAATGCGTTGAAAGACTTCGAAGGTACGTTAATCTTTGTTAGCCATGACCGTGAGTTTGTCTCTAGCCTAGCAACACGTATTATTGATATTAAAGATAAAAAATTAGTTGATTTCCAAGGTTCATTAGATGAGTACTTATCGACTCAAGAAGCTGCGAAGAAAGTAGCTTAAGTATTGTCAGCCTAAATGAAAGTAGCTGGACTTGAATAATAACTTTATTTCTTAGGGGGTAGTTATTATTCAATGTTTTAAAACAAAAAAAGAGTGAACTAGTTTCACTCTTTTTTGGTTTTTATTAGTTCAAATTTTATATTTACTTATGGTTTATTACCTACTACTAACCTTAAATGAGCCTAAGTCCTAGGTCTATTATTACCACTTTAATAAGCTTTAATAATATCTGCTAAGCTTCCCGATTGTCTCAATTTATTCAATTCACTTTCAAGGTGCAGCTGTACTGTTTTATTGAACTGGGGGGACATGGCTAAGTGTAAGTCGTAATTATCAATTACTTTAGAAAAATTATGTAAGTTATAATCTTTTACAGGCAACGCTTCTTTCTTGAGGTTGTATTTAATACGAACATCCATTTCTACAAAACCGGCTTTATCTTTTAATCTATTCACCACTTTAAATGCAGACTTGTAACTTTTTACTCTGATCGACTTAATGCGCTTATCTTCTATATACTCCTCTAAACCTGGGTAATCAAAACCATGTAATAAGATGACAGTCTTGCCAAATAAATCAGTCGCTGAGTTGATATCAAAATCTTGCTGTGTGGACGTTAACAGTGAATGTTGAACATTAAATACCGGTAATTTTGATAAGTTAGCGGATTGTAATCCTGGCCAGTTTGGCGAACCAAAAGTAATCCAGTTCTCAATATTACCTTTCTCAAGCATGCTGATCATTCTGTTGAATGGTAATGTATGTATTATAAGTTCGTACTCAGGATCCGAAAATATTTCTTTGACAATATCGGTAATGATGCCGGTATGTTTTTTTTTATTTTGGTGGTTTTGAAATGGCTGAGCTTGGTCTTGAATTACCATGTAATTTATTTCAGTGATGGCTTTGCTGCTAGTTGCAATAAATAACAGTAAAAAGAAAGCAATTTTGACGATGTACATTGCACTACCTTGTGAGTAATTTTTGAACTTAACCTAAATCTAGTTAGAGATTGTTAAATTTGCAAAAAAACTGGTTATTAACTAGCCTGATAGTAGTTACTTAAATACTCTTTAAGTTTTTTTTTGCTTCTATTATGTAAAGGACAGCATGCTAGAATGAAGTTTAAAAAATCAATCGCTAAACAGCTACTCATTTGGATTATGGTATCCAGCTCTGTGTTGACCCTTATTATTACTTCAATACACTTATTTGTTGATTATAATAATGATATGTCAGCGCTTGATGAACGATTAATTCAGATTGAAACAAGCTATTTACCAGCCATTGCTAAGGCACTTTGGGTTGAAGATGATGAACAAATTAATGTGCAAATAAAGGGAATTAAGAACCTACCAAATATAGCGTTAGTGAAACTAATACGAGATGGTGAAATTGCCATTGAACAAGGTCAAAATGATACTGAATACTCTCGGTTGGGGCAATGGCCAATAAGCTATCTATATGAAGGGCAGGAAACCGTATTAGGGGAGCTTTATGTCGTTAGCGACTTATATCCGGTATACCGTAAATTAGCCGATAAAATTCTACTGACTTTAGTCACTCAAGGCGCAAAAACATTTATTATCTCTTTTGTTATTTTATCTATTGTCTACCTAATTGTCGGTCGTCATTTAACCTTTTTAGCAACGGCAATGGCCAAACATTCCAGCTCTACTAAAGAGCATCAAGATATCCAGTTAGAAGGCAAAGGCGATAAAGTTGATGATGAGCTAAATTATTTAGTGAGCTCATACAATGAAATGTGTCATGTTTTAGCTAAGTCTTTTAATAAATTAGAGATAGAGAAAGAAAAGGCCGAGCAAGCTAACCGTCTTAAAAGTGAGTTTCTGGCAAATATCAGTCATGAAGTTAAAACGCCGATGAATGGGGTTTACGGTATGACAATGTTATTGTTGCGTACTCCGCTTGATAAGAAACAATATGAATTCGCCAAAACAATTCAACAAAGCGCCAATCATATGTTGGACTTACTTAACAGTATTTTAGACTTTTCAAAGATTGAAGCTGATAGGCTAGAAAAAGATGAGCACAATTTTGATTTGACAGAGTTTTTAAATGATACCGTGGTATTGTTTAATCCAGTTGCTCAAGAAAAGGGCTTAGAGCTTACCTTGGATGTTGAAAAGCAGCTAGAACATTACGTTATGGGAGACTCTATCAAGTTAAAACAAGTATTAACTAACCTTATTAATAATGCGATAAAGTTTACCCAAGTAGGGAATGTAACAGTCAAAGCCTCTATAGCTAAATCAACAAAACAGTATTATCACATCGATTTTTCAGTAAGTGATACCGGCTTGGGTATTGAACAGGATAAGCTTGAAACTATCTTTGAAAAATTTAGCCAAGCTGATAATTCAACGACACGTGTATATGGTGGTACCGGATTAGGCTTAGCAATCTCTAATCGTTTAGTCGAATTTATGGGCGGTAATTTGCAAGTTATTAGTCAAAATATGCTTGGCAGTTGCTTTTATTTCTCTTTGAAATTAGCTAAAGCAGAGCCTACTAAGGAGGTTTCACTAGAGAAAATGCACTGCCTTTATGGAAAGCGTGCTTTGGTCATTGATGATCAACCTTTTAATACGCGGTTATTATCAGAGCTACTAACGTCATGGAAGATGAAGGTAGCCATATTAAATGATCCGTTGTTAACCGTTGAAACACTTAAGGAATTTGATAAAAAAAATGAAATGTTTGACCTTGTTTTAATCGATAAGAGTATGCCTAATCTTAGTGGTTATGGCTTATATAAACTTATTAAACAAAATTCACTTAGTAAAAATTGTAAAGTTATTATGACCTCAGCATATGCTAATGAAGCTGATTATAATAAATGTCACGACTTGGGAATCGAAGCTTTATTAGAGGTTCCGGCTTCGCCAGAAAAAATACATCAAACAATTTTAAAAGTAATGTTAAACAAAGATACTGAAGCTATTCAAGGTACTGAAACTAATGTAACCGAGATTGAGTCCTTACTGATAAAGCAACAATTAGCTATATTGGTTGTTGATGACTCAGCAATAAATCGTAAAGTTTGCACCAATATGGTGGCAGATATTGCCGCTTCAATATCAACGGCGAATGACGGTAAACAAGCTCTTGAGCTCTGGCAACAACAACACTTCGATATTATTTTAATGGATTGTCATATGCCGATAATGGATGGCATTTCTGCGACCCTCAAAATACGTGAGTTAGAAAAGGAAACTCAAAGGCACACCATTATTATAGCTATTACAGCAAGTGATCTTGAGGTAGATCGCAAAAAATGTTTTGCTGCAGGTATGGATGGCTTTGTCGCAAAACCCTATAACCCAAATCAGTTATGGCAAGCTCTCCATGAGAGTTTAAATACTAGTTCAGGGGGGAGCATGTCTTTAAAGGGGATTCAGTAAAACTTGATCATTGAATTACTTTTCTTTAATAATCGTGGCAGGTAAATGACCTTGTTCATGCTTCAAAATGATTTCTTCAATCTTGCCTCTAGCAACTAAACGTGAAAATCCCTCGGAAATTTTTTGCTTTAATTCCTTACTCACTGATTTTTTACTTAAGGCAAAGTACGTAGGATCCTGGTGAATAATGACTTCAGGAAACCAAATTCCGGTAAAATTACTATCGTTATTAATACCATGGATAACATTACGTTTAGCTTCTAAGAAACCACTGATACGTCCACGTTTCAATAGTTTTAATTTAGTCTCATTATTGGCGACATGCACAAAAGATTCATCGTAATCTTTTTGCTGTAAGTAGTATTCTATTTCTTCACCGTAATAGGCATTTCTTTGTATCGCTATGGGTTTATCTAGTTTAAGGATATCCTCAATAGTTCTTAACGGAGCTATAGTCTTTTTAAAAGTAGCAAACACAATAACTTCACTGCGTATGGGTCCAATAAAGTAGTACTTATCTTCTCTTTTTTTAGTTTTCGATACATTGAGTATTACATCGAGATCACCGCGCTCAAGCATAAATAATGCTCTTGCCCAAGAGATTTCTAAAACTTGAAAGCTGCAACCTACTTCAGTTAATAACGCTTGGGTGAGCTCCATATCTATGCCAACCCAATTATTAAGTTCGTTTTTTTGTGATTCGGGCGAGAATTCCTCAAGGCGTACATCAAGCTCACAACTATAGCTGCGAAAGATTATGCAAGAAAAAAGGACTAAAACCCATTTGGTCATATTTTGCTCTTTGATTCGTTATCTGTATTGAGTATAGGTAGTCGAGGGTAAATAATCGATAGACCTGTAAAAGGTGTATTTTAAAACTTGCTTGATACTTGGTAGTGCTTCAATAGCCGAGCGACACTCTTTTTAAATAACATATCAGAGGCATTAATTGGTACTGTGTGTTGCGTAATCGCATGACCTAAATATAAGCTATAAAGTTCATAAGCAATGGCAACGCTTTCAACTTCTGCTGTTAATTTATTTTGTTCAACACAACGCACAATTCTATGAGTGAGGTAGTTGATCAATCTATTTTGTTGATCGATAGTAAAGGTTCTAACTTTTGACGAAGGTCTGTTTTGAAACTCGACCACAGCCTTAATAAAAGGACAACTTACTTGGTGCTCTTTAAACATTTCGCTGGTCCAGTCAGCCCAATTTTCGAGTAACGTTATCACGTGATCTAAAGGGTCTTCTCGCCACGCTGTTTTGATCACTCGCGCTCTAAATAATTCTTCACCATATTCTAATATGGCTATTTGCATATCTTCTTTATTTTCAAAGTGTGAAATTACACCCGTTCTTGATAAGTTACATAACTTAGAAACCGTACCAATAGTTATATCGGCAAGGCCATACTTACTACTATGTATGATGCTTTGTTTGAGTATCTCTAAACGGGTACGTTCGCCTTTATTCATTGAGAACCAGTGCAATATTATTAATAACGTTAGTATCGCTTAAAATCCTTCTGTGACCAAGCCCCTGTGTTTCAATTAAGGTGTTTTTTTCTTGTTGTAAATATTGTGTCACATCGGCGAATGGAGCATATCTATCTTGTCGGTCATGAATGAAGGTTAAATTTAACGCTAACTTCTCCCGGTTATTTTCAGTGGTTAATTGCTGCCATTTTTTGCCATGTTTATGGCTAATGCTTTCTAATACGCGAGTCAGTAACTTTCTAGAAATACCTGCTTGCTCTACTTTTTCAAACATTAATTCAAAAAAGTTAATCGGAGAGGAAATTAAAATTATCTTTTTGTTTTCCAGTAAATAACTTGGCAGGTTTAGCGTAGCAATAGCGCCCATAGAATGACCTATAATAGCGTCAACCTCGATACGTTCTTCATTAAACTGCTCAAGTAGCAATTCAAGGGTTTCGATAAAGCTCAGTAAATGTGAATTATTTCCAGATGATCTACCATGACCAATATGATCAATGGCGGCGACTAGATAACCTTGCTCTGTTAGTGAAAGGATCATTTCTTGAAAACTTTCGCTATTATCACCCCAACCATGACTGACGATTACAACCCTATTACCTGAACCAAATAAGTTAACGTGAGCAGTGCCTATAGAAGTAAGCAAATTTAGTTCTTTTGCTGGTTTAATGTGCTCAAAGTTATAACTACGTCGGCTATAGGGTTTCATCAAGACATTCTCGCCTAGAAAAGCGCTTAATTTAGGTGAAAAAGTGCTTAATGTCGCAGTGAAGCCTCGTGCAATTGAGGTCAAACCAAAGCGAGAACCCCCGTTATTAAAATAACTAAATTTCATTATTCACATCCATATTAATATTTATGTACAAAATAGTACAACTGTGTTTTTATAATAGTTAGACTGTACTATTTTGTAAAGGGATTTATTAATTTCACCTGTTTCTTAGTGGAATATGACGGTAGATTATTGTATTAATTTGAAGGTATAAGTGTGTACGGGCTTCAGATTTATTTGTAACCATAATGTTTGTATTATGGTTACTTTGAGCATTAAAAAATCGTTTTTTGTCTATAAGTTGTTGTTAATTTTACTTTCCTCAAACGTATCATCACTATCTTTAGCTAAGTTAAAAGGGGGTAATCGCTTGGCAAACTCACGCCTGAGAAAGGAAAAACTGACCAAGCACTGAATACAAACTGTTGTTACAGAAACATACCAAAGTTGCTCTATTTGAAAATCACTTTGTTTTGATAACCAAAGAGCAGGAATAATAAAGGTGACTAAACGTGTCGCTGTGCTGAGTAAAGCAGGCATGGTATTACCCAGAGATTGAAACATGCCTGAACAAGTGAAAACTATACCTGAGGGGATAAAATTCCAACAAATCAATTTTAAAAAGGCCACACTAATTAAGATCACTTCTTTATCATCAGAAAATCCACTCAACATTAATTCTGCGTTGGTTAAACAGACTAAGGTGATAACGGCCATTAACGAGCAGGTCATAATGGCTGTCCAGGTAAAGGTTTCTCGTACTCTGTGGTAATTTTGTGCGCCAAAGTTTTGCCCGGCTATTGCCGGAGCTGCAAAAGCGATAGCCATTGCTGGTAAAAACAGTGCCTGCATTACCCGAGAACCAAGACCAAATGCCGCTTGTGCATCAGCGCCAAAAGGTTGAATTAACCAATAAATAGCGCCCATATAAACAAACATCAAAAAGAACTCTCCGCCAGCGGGTAAGCCAATTGCGAGTAATTTTTTAATGCGCGGCAAATCAATATGCCAGAGAGAAAAATCAACGCTGACGTACCTCTCTGTTGTGATGAAGTAATAACATAAAAGCGCAACTGCAAAAACAACTGAGATAGAACTAGCAAAACCCGCACCGGCAATACCCATTGCATAACCTGAGCCCCAACCGGCAATCAAAATTGGTGACAGAATAATATTGAGTAAAATAGACAAGGTCTGGATTATCATCGTCGGTTTGACAATACCGGTTCCACGTAGCGCTGAGCTAATAGAAACCATAATAAATTGTAATGCCATACAGGGAATAAACCAGTGAAGGTAAGCTAAGCCCATCATCACAGTGTCAGGGTCTTGCGATATTAACTGGAGGTAAAATTCTGCACCGATATAGCCAATGATACAGACAATAACGCCAAGAATAGTAGCTAACATCATCGATTGATTTAAGGTGAGGTTAGCATCTTGTTGATCTTTTGCGCCTACGGCATGAGAGATAAGTGCAGCGGTACTTACATTGAGTACTTGCGTGAGCGCGAAGATTAAAAACATTGCATTACCCGCTAAGCTCAATCCCGCGAGTGCCGCAGACCCTAACTTACCAACAAAATACAGATCAACAATAAAATACAGCGTTTGAATAAGCATGCCTATCATCATAGGTAATGCCATCGATATCAGGTGTTTAGGGATTGATCCTTGGGTAAGGTCTTTCATGTTCGAGAAAATCCATTTATAAGGGGTATATAGAAAACTATCTATAAGAAGTGCAGACTTAGAAAGCAAGCTACTAAATTAGAAAGTAGGTAAGCACTACTTTAGCGATTTATCGGCATAACATATCTCATCTGACACGTTAAATATATGGCAAGATTACTTAAATTTAAAATAAAGAAAAAGGTTTGTAGTGAACTACAAACCTTTTATTAAAGTGCTATAGAGTCTTTATTTTAGACTTTAAATTGGCCGACAAGCTCACCAAGGCTTTCACCTTCGGCTGCTAACTGTTGACTGACCGCTGAAGTGCTTTGACTCGATGTTGTTAATTCATTGACAATTTCTTGAATAGCAAAGACATTGCGATTTATTTCTTCTGTAACACTCGATTGCTCCATAGCCGCAGTAGCTATTTGTGTACTCATATCATTTATTGAAGTGACTGATGTTGTTACTGCCCCTAAACTTTCAGAAATAGCTCTGGAAGATTCAACAGATCGGTTACAACTTTGCTGACTTGCCTCCATAGTGCTCACTGCTGCGGAGACTAAATTATGCAAACCCGTTAACATTTCATTTATCTCTAAGGTACTATCTTGTGTTCTGCTTGCTAAGTTTCTAACTTCATCGGCAACCACTGCAAACCCTCGGCCTTGTTCACCCGCTCTAGCTGCTTCAATAGCCGCATTTAGTGCTAATAAGTTTGTTTGTTCAGCAATGCCGCCTATGACAGTTAAAACATTATTAATCTTTTTAGATTGCTCGCTAAGTGAGTTTATTTGCTCTGCCGCGGTATTAATTTCTGTCATTAAGTTTGATACTTCGGTTAATGATATATCTACACAGTCTTGTGCTTTAGCAACATCTTCAGTTGCTGATTGTGTTGATTCTGCAACCTGTGTGGTGTTCATAGCAACTTCATTCGACGTAGCAGACATTTCAGTTATCGCAGTAACAACCAGCTCTGTCTCATTATTGTGATGACTAAGTTGGCCTTCCATTAATTGCGTTTGTTGATTAATTTCACCGGATGCTGATTTCACATCTTCAGTCACATTGGCGACATTTTTGATAATACCTTGTAGCTTTTCAATAAACTCATTAAAGGCAATGCCTAATTGACTGATTTCATCACTACCATCAATGTGTAAACGGTTGGTTAAGTCTCCTTCACCTTTAGCAATACTTTGTAAATTTTCCAGCATATTTGCAATAGGTTTTACTATAAAACCTGCTACGTATAACACAGCAAAAACAGTTAGCAAAAACCAAAACAGGGCAATGAGTAATATTGTCACTGCTTTATCACGCATATGTTCGCTCATGGTTTGGTGATAACTGGTTAATTCGCTTTCAATATCATCAAGGTAGGCACCCGTTCCTATCATCCAATTGGTATTAGGAACCATAGTGGCATAACTCATTTTTTCAACTAACTCACTCACATTAGGTTTTTGAAAGTGATAATTATAAAAACCACCGCCTTGTTTGGCTTGCTCTATCAAGCCAACAATTAATTTTTTACCATTAGGATCTGTGGTATCAATTTTGTTTTTACCTTCTATCTCAGGCTTAAGGCCATGAAAAATATTGATGCCATTGGTATCGTAAATGAAGAAATAACCACTACCTGCAAAAGTAACTCCCCTTAATGCTTTAGATACATTTCCTTGCTCACCTAAGGATAATTGGTAATTAACTATCTTAGTGGCAATTTCAACTTCTGTTTTAAGTAAGTCCTTTTTACTGTCTAATAGCTTTGTTTTAAATGACTCAAAATCTTCCTCAAGATTACTTGATTCAATATAATAAGTACTCGCCATTAAGCTAAATAGGAGTAGTGTTAGCGGTAACAATGCTAATAACAATAGTTTATTCTTAAGCCCCATAGGTATCACCTTTTTATTTTTAGCCATTTATAATTTAACAAAACACAACTAATTATTGTACACATTAAATAGTTAAAGAATAGTAAATAAAACTTATTATTTAGATATTAATCAATGTATTAATAGTCTTTGTGGTTGACTTGTTATAACTGGTAATACAGATATGTTACATTTGAGCATATGTTAGATTTTAGGTTCTACAAGTTTTTTTATTCTGGAAATAACGCATCAAAAGAAGGATGAATATTATTATTAAAGCTAAAACTGATGTACCACCACCATGAATAGTTGCCTCTTCGTAATACTCTACATATGCCAAGTCATAATCACTGCTCTCTAAAGGTAGACCATATAAGCTGTTGCTGTCATCACTGCTATAAGATGCCACTATATTTGGATAACCTTCTTCATAAAGATCAATGAGTACATCGTAATGGTTAGTAGTAAAACCTTGGCCTAAGGTGCTATAGACTTCAAATTCATCATCTGTGCTCTCCCCATGAATAACAAAGCTATCGGTGCTGTAATAATGCTCCCAGGGGCCGCCGTTCTCACTTAAATAAAGTTCCGCATAAACAACAGCCTCAACATGGGCACCATGGTTAACTAAATCAGCATCGAAGGTGACGCTGAAGGTTTGATAATAACTATCACCATCATAATCTTCTATCAACTGTGAGAAACCTTCATAAATAACAAAACTGCCATCGCTAAAACTTCTACTGGTATTACTCATATTTGGCTTAGTAGCAAAATTGTTAGCTGATTTTCTAACTGAACTTTTAGCTACCTGTTGGTGTTTTTTAGCGATGACTTCATCGCGAGTAGCATCTAACGATTTATTCAGACTTTGGTCTGTTTCACCACGTATTATTTTTTGCTGTAGGGTCTCTAAAAGGTCTTCTTTTGACCTGTTTGTGGCTGAGTTGGTCATCTGACCGCTAGAGTAACTCTTGATTTTATTCGTGCTAATAGTGTCAGTTATACGGCTTGTATTTGTATTATCAGTTGTCTTATTGGTACTGGTAATCTCAATAGCGAAAGTGGGTAGGGTAATCATCATGACAGTTAACATGATCGCTAGCTGTAAGGTTGTTAGTAATATGGGCGAAAAATTTTTTGTTATATTAACTAAACTGATTGGTGTGCTTGTAAATGTTTTTTTAGAAGATAAGTGCTTTATAAAGTTATTCATCATTAAATCCTTATTTTGTGACTTATACCAATTACACTAATAAATTGGTCAACTTAGAGCTGTATTAGCGAGCTTGGAACAAGCAAAATTACTTAAACATAGTTATTCTATGTTTCTTTAATTTTGAGCGGTTATTAGTTTGCTAATAAACTCCCAAAGGGCGAGTACCTAATAAAAGGTAAAGGCATACATGCAGCGTTATTAATTTTGAGAAGGGAGTAACCATTCTCTTCAATCAATGCCTTGCCTCTAAGCCTTTTAACTCTCGCTAAGTGGTCAATTAATTAATGTACTTGGTATTGATGCTATTAAAGCGTAAGTTGGCTGAACTCAAGCTGAACAAATTATCATGACCAAATGAATTAACTATTTAAGTGTTCAGCTTTTGTTCAGCGAGTATTTTGTATCATTCAGTGAAACTTGGTTTATTTGCAACAAGCATTCTTTTACACTGAGTGGTATATAGATTTATTTGTATTAGGTATTGAGATGAAATTACGTATTGTTTTGTTAACCCTGTTATTGAGTATTGCTACTTTGGGCGCTTCTAGTGCTTTGGCGATAGATAAGCAGGGGAATAAAAAAGTGACTAGCTCTAAGCAGGCGGCAAAAATAGTACAAAAGCAATATGGCGGTAAAGTATTAAATGTTAAAAAACAAAAAAACAATAGCGGCTATAAAGTTAAAATTGTAAAACCTAATGGGCATGTCGTATCTAAAAAAGTTAATGCCAAAACGGGCAAAATAGAGAAGCACTAATAACAGGGATATATCAGTATGCGTTTGCTTTTAGTTGAAGACGATAAAGCCTTACAGCAAGAACTTCACCAACAATTACTTTTACAAAACTATTCTGTAGATCTCGCTTCGGATGGAGAGGTCGCTTTATTTCAAGGCACTGAATATGATTATGATATTGCGGTGATTGATTTAGGCTTACCAAAAATTGATGGTAGTACCGTTGTTAAATTACTAAGAGAAAGAGGTCGAGACTTCCCTATTTTAATTCTCACTGCTCGCGATAGCTGGCAAGATAAAGTGGCGGGTTTAGACGCTGGCGCGGATGATTACTTAACAAAACCTTTTCATGTAGAAGAACTCAGTTCACGTTTAAATGCTTTAATTAGACGCAGTGCAGGTAAAGCTTCTACAATAATAACTAATGGGCCATTTAGTCTAGATACCGCTACTTCTGAAGTACTAGTAGAAAAAATCAAGGTAAGTTTAAGTGCTCATGAATTTAAAGTATTTAAATATTTAATGTTACATGTCGGAGAAGTAATTTCTAAAACAAGGTTAACTGAACATATTTATGACCAAGACTTCGATTTAGACTCTAACGTGATTGAAGTATTTATTAGACGTTTACGCAAAAAACTCGACCCTAACAATAAACATAATTTTATTGAAACTAAGCGTGGTCAAGGCTACCGCTTAATTAACTTTACTGACTAGGTGTTTTCTTGTTTTTCATAAAACCCATTATTAATGTCTTTTTAAATTCACTTAAAGTACGTTTGATGGTGAGCTTGTTGGCTATGGTGGTTATTATATTACCAACCATTGCTTTCATTATTATGAGCTCATTTGAAAAGCACATGACACGTAGCATTGAAAATGAATTAAGTGCTTATAGTTACGCTATTTTGGCTGTTGCAGAAGTTGAACAAGCAGAGCTAATCATGCCCGAGCTATTAATTGAAAATCAGTTTAATGTTAGTGGTTCAGGTTTGTATGCTTTTATCTCTGGGCCAGCACTTCAGCAAAAAAATGAGCTGTTATGGCGATCTCAATCTTTACTTACGGTTAATTTAACCAATGCACAACTACCTTCGAATCTAGTTACGCTGGCAACAGGAAATAAAAATTTCTCAAGCGTTGAGATTAATAGTTCACCTCACTTTATTTATAGTTACGCGGTCAGCTTTAGCGAGGACGATGTTGATTTCCCCCTCACAGTACATATTGTGAGAGATAAACTAACCTTCTTACAACTTATTAGTGACTTCAAGCAACAGCTTTGGTTTGGCTTAGCCATTTTAATGGTTATTATTTTATTTTTTCAACTTATCTGGCTAATGTGGACATTAAAACCCCTTTCTATTTTAGAGCAAGAAGTTAAAGCGATAGAGCAGGGCAGAGCAGAAAAATTAACCTCTGTGTATCCTAAAGAGTTATCAACGCTCACCACACAATTGAATCAGTTATTAGCGACGGAGCAAAAACAAAGGCAACGTTATAGGAATGCTTTATCAGACCTTGCCCATAGTTTGAAAACGCCGTTGGCAGTCTTGCAAGCGCAAAGCGATATTTCTGCAGTGAACCAAGAGCAGATAACGCGTATAAATACGACCATAGATCATCAGCTAAAACGCGCACAAAGTGCAGGGCACTCTTCTTGGTTATTAGGTATCGCAGTAAAACCAGTAGTTGATAAGTTGTTGAACACTCTCGCTAAAATTTATCATTCAGAGAATAAAAAAGTAGAGTTAAACTCAACAGGAAAGCAAACGTTTAAGGGGGATGAAGCGGATTTACTTGAACTCTTAGGTAACTTGCTTGATAACGCTTATAAAGCGGCTAAAAGTACTATTTTGCTAACCATTAGCCAGCAGGATGATGCGTTAGTTATGTGTATAGAAGATGACGGTATTGGTATTCAAGAATCGGAAATTACCCAAATACTAGAGCGCGGTGTTCGTGCAGATACTTATCAAAAAGGGCACGGTGTTGGTTTAGCTATTGTTCGAGACTTAGTCGAAAGCTACCAAGGTACATTGAAAATAAGTCATTCTACCACATTAGGCGGGGCAAAGTTTACCCTGACTTTCCCCCATAAAAGTCCTCATAGTAGTCATTAGTCAGGTGAACAAGGCATTGATAAATTTTATTCTGTCTTTGATATTAGTGGTTTCACCATGTGGAATATTGAGCTAAGGTTATTTTTATTACCTTAAGTAAAAGGTAGTATGCTAAGAATATTGTAAAATTTAAACGAGGAGTTTTATGAAATTACTTCTATGTTTTAGTAATATTATTAGGCGAACATTGCTCATTTTTATCGTTGTAATACCAACATCAGCCTTTGGGGAAAAACTTAAAATTGTTGTTGGCTTAGAACGACCTCCTTATATATTACAAGCAACAAACTCAGGTTACGAGTTGGAATTATTGTCTCAAGTGATCGAATTGATGGGCTATGGTGTTAAGTACATATATGTTCCTTATGGTCGCTCGCAAAAACTGTTATCAGATCCTGATATCGATGGCATTACCACCATGACAGCCGACACTGAAGCTAATGTAGAACGCTTAACCGATAGCTACGTCACTTATCATAATTCAGTTGTTTCTTTGGCCGAAAAAAAGCTAAAAATAAGCATGTTAAGTGATTTAAAGAATGTAGGAGTCATTTCATTTCATAATGCCAAAGCGTTATTAGGTGATGAATATCACGACGCGGTTGTGAATAACCCAAGTTATCTAGAGATAGCCAAACAATCAACGCAAGTAAAGTTATTCCTAAAAGATCGTGTCGATTGTATTGTCATTGATAAGAATATTTTTAACTATTTCTTTAAGCAGTTAGGTGTTAATAAAGCGGTGGTTTTTCATAACCTTTTCCCGCCCATAGATTATCAAATGGTCTTTAAAGATCCCAAACTGGTTTTATCTTTTAATAAACATTTAACCGTTTTTAAAATGACCGAAAAATACCGTTTATTACAACAAAAGTACCTTAGTGAGCCAATGTAAAAGTCACCTGTTTTTATAAACTTTGTTCAGCCTTTGTTCAGCTTCACAGGGGTATGCTAATCCATAAGATTAGTTATGAATAAAGGTAAACTTATGAACTTTCCCCCTTCGTTTTTATTAAAGTACAGGTCGATGTTATGGCTAATTTTTGTATTTTCTACTTGCATATCAAGCACGGCTTTATCTGCCTCACAAGAAGATGGAGAAGTATTATTTTCTGAGGCCGAGCTCGCGCAAACTCTTGCTCCTATCGCTCTATACCCAGACACCTTACTCACCCATATTTTAATTGCCGCAACTTATCCCATAGAGGTAATTGAAGCTGAGCGTTGGCTCAAAAAACAGCCGACATCAACCGATGAACAGCGAGATAATAAAGCACAAAATAAGGGCTGGGATGCGAGTATTCAAGCATTGTTATCTTTTCCTCAAGTGATGGCCAAATTAAGCGAAGATCTTACCTGGATGCAAAAAATCGGTGATGCTTTTTTACAGAATGAAGCGAGAGTATTAGCCAGTATTCAAACGTTAAGGCAGCAGGCAGAGCAAGCGGGTAGTTTAGCAGCCATGGATAATGTGGAGATTATAAAAGAGCAGAAAATCATTATCATTGAACCAGCACAACCTGAAATAATTTACGTACCTTATTATGATACACGACTGGTGTATGGGCAGTGGTATTGGGCAAACTACCCTCCGGTATATTGGCATAGCCCTCATCATTACCCCGCTCACTATGGTCATTTTTATTGGGGCCATGGCGTGCACATAAGCAGTCACTTTTACTTCAGTGCTTTTCATTGGCATAACCGTTATGTGATTGTTAATCACTCTGCTCGCCATGGTTACCATCCAAGAAATAAAGTAGTGATAAGTCATCAGGCAAAGCGCTGGAATCATCAGCCAAAACATAGACGAGGAGTTTCTTATAACAATGGACGACTAAAACAAAAATATTATGGGGCCATAATTCACAGCAACCCAAAGGTGCACCGTAGGAATAGTCATTTTGTTGCAGATAGTAGTCATAAAGTGCAGGTATTTAGCAGCACTAAGCAAGTTAATTCCCATCGAAATTTTAGTGAAAAATTAAAGGCTATTCCGCTTCAGAAAAATAAGGCGTATAGGGAATCGGGGACAATTAAGGTCAGCAAGTCAAAAAATAAACAGGTGCATAGTAAATATAACAATACCAGTGGTGTGAAGGTTTATAAGACTAATGTGGCTAGGCAAACCGCTGTTAGCTCTACAAAGAAGAGACAAAGCATTCATCAACCAAGTAAGCATTATGCATCAAATAATAAACGGGGAGTAAAGAAAAGCGCAGTGCGGGGCGTTAATCAACATAAACCAAGAAATAAAGTTAAGTAGTGTTTTATGTTGTTATTTAATACCATTCTGTATGAAGAAGTGATCACTTAGAATGAGATGAGCGACAGTAGAACAAATTTTTTGTCATGACCATAGTGCCGATACATTTGCGAAGGTCTATTTTTAAAGGCTTATAAGCCTTTAAATTATCGCTAAGCGATCACTTTCTTATACTGATAGGTATAAATCAATAAAGATAGTACAGTAATGCAGCTTATTCTTTGGAAATAAAGCGGGGTATATACACTGTAGAAAAGGTCTAATAATGAGCGTTAAAAGTGTGAATTATGTATATTTTTTATGTTATAAATAATAAATCTATTTTGACTGATGCATTATTAATAAAAGGTATAAAGAAATATGAGACGAACTTCATCAATATTAAATAAACACAGAAGTAAAGAACGTGTATACCTGCCGAGTGACGCCCGTGATAATCAGTATATTTTAGCGGAAATCCCCTTAACGGATAAATTAATAAGTTTGGTGTGTGGTAGTGTTGATGAAACAGCTGAGAAGCCTTATCAAAAATTCTATCAAGCGTTATCTCATAAAGTATTTGAAATAGTAGAAGAACATGGTCTTTCACATGTAAATTTTGTTGCCAATAATCGTCTTGTTAGAGTACGTTATAGCGGCGAACAGCAGGTATTACATACAGAGCAGCAATCATTTTTCTTCTATTGTCCGGAACATAATAGTACCTTTAAAGGCTATTTTGATGGCGCTATTCGCGCTAGAAAAATTAAAATATTATTTTTAGCTACCGGCCAAGAACTCAGAGTTAACTCAGGTAAGTTCCATAATAAGGTTTATCAAGCGGTTAAAGAAATTTCTAAAACTATTGGCTTAGCTGAAAATGAGATTAAATTACGCGATCATCAGCATTTAACGTTTGATGTTTTCGCTAAAGAAAAAGGTGGCACTAATACCATTAGTCATACCTTTAGAGAAATAGCTGACCGCTATGAAAGCCAAGAACAGGGCATTAGCGATGATCATACCTCAATTACTTACGTTGTTGCGAGTATCCCAATGGCGCGTCGTTTATTAAAAGGCACTGATATTGATTATTTATCAGAGCAACCATTTACTCAATTTTATCAAAAAATTGAAAACGCCTTTAATGACTCATGCAAGGCCAATCAAATTGACCAAGCTGCATTGATTGCTAATGGCATCTCGCCATTTGTTCGTTACGATGAAAGTGAAGCATCAGTAATTTCAGGAGAGCTAATTTCTATCGGGGTTAACCCTAATAATGCTGAGATGAGATCTTGTGTGCATTGGGAGGCGGATAAGTTAGTCGATACCTTACGTTTTGTATTTTTTGCAGATAAGAGTGATGAAACACATCATAATTATGGCAAGTTTGTTAATCAAGCAATTGCGGCAGTGAAAAGTTTTTCTGATAAAGTGGATTGGAAAAAAGAAAGTGACGATATTATTGTTCGAGTACACCAACATATTATGTTGAACGTGTAAGTGGCATTAAGTTGAAGCCTTATAAATCCAGCACTTAAATGCTGGATTTTTTTTGCTTAAATAAACTGAGTAGTTAGTTGATGGCTCTCATCGTTAAGCGAATTTATAACACCTAATTGAATTCATCTTACTTTCCAGTAGCTTTAGGCTTTTTTCGACGAATATAGAGAGTACGATTCAATGTAGCGACTATACCTCCTTCTTCGTCTTTTATATATACAGGAATTTGCGGCAAGTATTTGTCACCATTTGCCGTCTTGGCAATAATGTCGTCAATAAGCTGTTGATTAATAGAAAAATCAGCAATAACTTTACCTTTGCCTGGCTTTATAAAATCAATGTCAGCTGCTTTATCCCATACCAAGTAGTCATTTCCTAGTTGTGCAAGGATCATTAACATATAAAAGGGGTCAGTCATGGCGAATAATGAGCCACCAAAATGGCTACCAACCGCATTCTTATTCCAAGGACGTAATGTTAATTGCACACGGGCTGTTTTGAAATCACTTGATAGCGCTGTGATGCGAATACCGGCAAAAAATAATGGCGGCCAAATATTCATTATAAGACGAAAAAACCAAGACTTCTTAAACAGTATATTCATTTATTATTACTTCTCATTATTTTATTTGAGGAATTGTGCTGTACTGCTTTTAATGAAAATCAGCATCTCATCGTACCAGCTGGGTGGGGTAATATAAACGTTATAAGGTTCAAAATCTAGTGAGACAGTTGCAGGTTGAATATCAAAAAAATGACTTTTAGCTCAAGACTTACGCTAGATTTTACTCAGTGCTAGCATCCATCTCTTCTTTTAACCACTGGGTAAAAACGTTTAAACGCGCTATTTTTGGCGAGTTCTCATCATAAACAAAGTAACGCTTTACTACATTAGGGTGAGGTATATTTACCGGTATAACCAGTTGTCCAGATTTGAGTTGTTCAATAATTAAATATTGGGCAGCTAAAGTAAAACCATGGTCATTTAATACTGCGTTTAATGCCATGTCAGTGCTATGCACTTCAGTCCACTGCTGATGATCTTGATAACCTTGGGTATTAGCATGTTCAAACCAAGACGGCCAATCGTAGCAACCTGGTCTCTCTAAACTAACCAGCCATGTATTGAGTAGATCCTTAGGCGCTTTAAAACTCATTTTTTTAGCCAATGCTGCAGAGCACACTGGATACACAGGATCTTCGCCAAAGTACTCGCAGTTAAGCGATGTATCCGTATTCTTTTGAACACCAGGACCAAAACGAATCGCTAGGTCAATGTGCTGCTCTTTGAGGTCTTCAAACTGTGGGGATGACATAACGCGAATATTAATATTAGGATACAGCGTTGAGAATTTACTTAATTTTGGCATCAACCATAAGGTAGTGAAGGCCTGGGTTGAGCTAATGGTTAAGCTGCCAGATACTTCTTCAACAGTGATTTCATTAATGCTTTTTTCTAACAAGTTAAAAGCTTGTTGGGTGCCTGACAGTAATATTTTTCCCTGCTGGGTTAACAACATACTTTTACCTTTGCGCAAAAATAACTGCTTAGCTAGGTTATCTTCCAATTGGCGCATTTGTTGGCTTATCGCCGCTTGAGAGATACACAATTCTGTTGCCGCCTTACTATAACTCTGATGCCTAGCTGCAGCTTCAAAGCTATGTAATAAATTCAAATTTTTTAATGCTTGTTTAATCATAATTAATCACAATCTTGGGAGAGGTAAGTCAGGGTTACTCAAACTAGTATTATAAGCATAGCTTATAATACTAGTCCATTTTTATCGTTGGTTTTTATCCGAATTAAACGGCACAATTGACTCATTAAGCACCGACTCTGCAAAGTAGAGCGCAAATAACAGAGACAATATGATGAATACAGCACAATTAAAATCGCTACACCAACAAGCTGAACCACTAATTATTTGCAACGTTTGGGATGTTGCTAGTGCAAAAGCTGCAGAACAAAACGGCTTTAAAGTCATAGGCACTTCAAGTGCCGCTATTGCTTGTATGCTCGGTTATGCCGATGGTGAATTCATGCCATTTAACGAGTTACTTTTTATTGTTAAGCGCATTACTGCCTGTAGTAATGCGCCGTTAACTGTCGATATAGAATCGGGTTTTAGTGATGATGCACAAACAACGGCTAATTATATTAAAGCACTAGCTGAAGTTGGTGTTGTTGGTATCAATATCGAAGATAGCAAAGTGAATAAAACTAATGGCGAGCGTGTGTTAGTTAACGAGAAGCACTTTGCTAAATACTTGTTGGCAATTACAACTCAATTAGAACAAGATAATATCTCGCTATTTATTAATGTTAGAACGGATACATTTTTACTAGGGGTAGAAGACGCGACTAAAGAAAGCCAAAAGCGCGCTAAGTTATACCAAGATGCCGGCGCTGATGGCCTATTTGTGCCTTGTATTGTCGAAGCAGCGGCGATCAAAGCTGTTGTTGATAGTACAATACTACCCGTTAATGTTATGTGTATGCCTGACTTAGCCGACTTTTCTACGTTAAAATCTCTTGGCATCAAGCGTATCAGTATGGGAAATTTTATCTTTGATGCTCTGCAAAAAGACATGACAACAAGATTGGAAAATATTTTGCAAAGCAATTCATTTAAGCCTGTGTTTACAGCCGTACTTTAATTACACAATGCCTCTTAACTCTACGCCTATTTTTATTGTATTTTTCGGTATAGCCTAGGGTATTTATCTATGAGCGTTCTTTATAGGTAGAGATAATATCTTAACGGTTCTGAAAAGCCTCGACTTTCAGTACCGTTAAGTGGGCACATCCATAGAACTTTGGGTAGTTGATGTTCAAGGCTAACTAAATCAATACTATCTTATTAATGATTTGACGCTGTTAACGTCTTACACCAATGGTATTAAATCCAGACATCGTTTTTAGCGGTTAGATTACCTTCAGATTCCCCCGTATTAATAACACCGGAAGGCTCAATTATCATTACCTGACATAGCTCTTTAGCAAAGGGTTTATGTTCAACTCCCTTGGGTACAACAAATAGCTCTCCACTTGATAGTTCAACAGTATGGTTACGAAATTGGATGGTCATATCGCCATCAATAACCATAAATACTTCATCAGTTTCTTGGTGGCTGTGCCAAGTGAACTCACCTTGAATTTTTACCAGTTTAAATTGCACTTCATTCATTTGAGCGATCACTTTAGGCGTCCATAGTTCATCAAAAGTCGCTAGTTTTTCTTTAAAATTGACTATTTTTGTCATCGTATCATCCTAATTTTTTGATAGCGCCCAAGTGACGGCGTGTTGGCAATGAAGTTGGTTGGTGTCGAAAAAAGTAACATTTTGGCTCATGTCATGGTTATATAATAATGGCAGCTCAGTACAGGCCAAAGCGATAGAACCTACCCCTTTTGAGCTCAATTCATCGAGAATTGATAAGGCCAAAGTTTTCGCATTATTCGTTACTTTGCCAAAGCAAAGTTCTGAAAATATGACATCATTGAGTTGTTCACACTTTTCAGCTGAAGGTATTTCAACTTTAATACCATACCGTTGCAGAAGCCTTTGTTTATAAAAGCTTAGATTCATTGTCGATGCCGTGCCTAGCAGCCCTATTTGGGATATGCCTAACGTACTTAACTCAATACCTAATGCATCAACAATACTAATACAGGGAATCGATAGCGCTTTCTCAACATCGGGTAATATTTGATGTAATGTATTGTTAGCAATAATTATTCCGTCAGCTCCTGCCAGCTCTACTTGCTTTGCAGCTTCAATGATCAAAGGGGCTAGTTCCTGCCAAGATTGAGATTTCATTAATTCAGCTATTGGCGAAAAATTTAGACTTGCCAAGTGCATACGAGCACAATGTACTCCACCCAATTCTATGGCTGTCATTTCATTTATATGTTGGTAATACAACGCAGTAGAGTGCCAACTTAGCCCCCCAATTAAACCTATACACTTCATTATTAATCCTCCGGTAAATGTTCAAAGAAATAATGGCGTAAATGAGATGGCTTTAATTGTAAAAAATTAACAGATAAAAATTAATTTAAGAGTTTTGTACTAAAGAAGGGGTAAGGCCGTATGCCTGATAAAATGCTTTTATGAAATGAGCTTGGTCATAAAAGCCAACTTTATAAGCAACTTGTGTACTGGATAGCCCTGCTTTTAATAGTAATAGTGCCTGTTCTAGCCTTAATCGAGCTAACCAAGCATAAGGAGTAAGTCCTGTTTGTTTTTTGAACTGCCTTAATAGTTGTGATTCAGATAATTCACAGAGGCGAGCTAAGTGCTCTAAGTGAATACGTTGATTTAGATGAGACACGACATATTCTTTTAATAAATTTAATTTTTTGTTTCCAATAGCGACTGCTGGCAAAGGAGACCTACCGCTATATTTCTCTAATAATGAAGAAAAAACCTCCAGTGTTAGGCTATCAGCGGCTAATTTAAAGGAGTGCTCAGCGTTGAGTAATTGATGTAACTCAATCAGTTGCTGGTATAGATAAACATCTTCAAAACAAGGTTGTATAGAAGGGATGTCGTGTTGATTATTAAGTTCATTATTCAAATTAACAAACCAATTGGTGGGTAAACTGAATATTTTAGTCGTAAAGCTATCTTTCTTCAGTGTTTTGCTATCATGAACTTGGTCCGGCATCATCACTTGTACAAAACCTGGACCTATTTGATGTTTACTGCCTTTGTAGTGAAAAACCTGTTGCCCTTGTGATATCAAACCAATATGGAAATCTAAATGGTAATGAGATTTGAAAGCATGGTTTTTGTACTGTGCTTGAATTAAACCGATCTCTGGTACCGCGCTCTTTTGAAACTGTACAAAGTTCATATTATTCCTAAGCCCACTTCTAGGACGATACCACAAAGGTAATTTTCTCAATGTTAACAAATTTGTAGGCAGTTAAATAACTTTAGTGAAATGAGTGTTTCTTTTATAGGCGCCATAAAGCTGTAATATGCTTTGCTACCGTCATACCTTAGCGTTATAACATTGCATAATAGTCATTAACTTAAATATTTTAGATATTGGCTATAGCTTTAACTGAGCTTATTAGGAATAATCGAACTAATAATAATTGATACTAGCAATATGCTGTTATGGCGAGATAACACTCTTTAATTGCTAGTGTTATATACCCGTTACCATTCAAAGTGCAGGATTTCAGTGGGAATTAAAATGACTTTAGCCAAGGATAATAATTTAAGCATAGTCATTCTATGCTTTGATTATTTAACGCAGTATAAAGTCATTTTAAGCCCATCATAGAAGGGCTTGAGCAACATCACTTCATCGTTGCTGTGATTCATAATGGTTTAACCATTGTTTCATCACAGCGCCTTGAATTGAAATTGCTCAAGCACTCTGAAACCTGCATCTTGATTGGTAACGGGTATAAAAGTATCAAAATGAACAAGTTCTTAGTTTTGGAGTCACAGGGTAGTGTTAAGTAATTTTTATAAGTTTATACGTTCTCATGGGGCGGCGGCTTTAGCCTTTTCAGCAATTCTGCTTGCCACTTGGGAAGGCATTGAAAATAGAAAGCACAATCGTTTGTCCGTATTACCTCATGTAGAAACCTTTAATGACTACGATATGGGCAAGTATCATTTTAATATGGGCATCGAGAGCACAGGTTTGGGTCCTGCAGTGATTAGCGGTTTCTATACCTTCTTTGATGGCAAGTTAGTGTACCCGAAGAAAGAAAATACTATCTGGATAACTATTAAGGAAGGTATGTTGGCTGAGGGGCTGATTCCCTATCAAGACTCAGGTGTTAGTCTTGGACAATTTTTACCGCCTGGCGATAGAGTATCCTTGTTAAAAATATCTGCACAAGAAGCTAAGTTTGAGCCAAAGAAATTTAGAGAAAACCTAGGCCGCATCGGCGTATTGCTTTGTTACTGTTCAGTTTATGGTGATAATTGCTCGGCGGCTAAAACAGGGTTAATCAAACCGTCGTTTATTAAAGATAATAACTTGGCAGAGCAGTGTGATGTTCATTAGCATGTGCTCAAAGTCAGCAATAAAGTTTTTTGTTACTTTGAGCACCTGAAGCTCAGTCCGTAATGTTTATTGTAAGTTAATAACGCTGTAATTAACTTACAATAATCTATGCCAGTCTAGTTGATTTTAAGCTCCGCTAAAATAGCATCTCCTATAGCATAAAAAGCAGTAACACACTCATCACGAAGGCCACAGTTAAGAAAATACACTATGCTGGTATCTGTTTCTTCAATATAGATATTCTGGGTTAAATAACCCTCTCCGCTACCATTATGACTATACAAAGTTGTGCCATTAACATTTAGTTTCTGAATACCCAAGCCAGCTTTTTCATTTAATTCTACGGGGATTAAACTAGCCGCTCCCCACATTAACTCACGAATATTATCACTAACAAAATCAGTATCTGTGATCAGGCTTTTATAAAAAAAGGCTAAATCAGTTACCGTAGACGCCACCGGGCTAGCAGAAGAGAAAATATTGGATATAATTGGCGCAGTATTAACATATTGACCTTGATACCATCTATAACCCGGAATTATTTCATCGGTATGATTTTCATATCCCAATGAAAAAGTAGAATTTAACGATAACGGCTCTATTATTCTAGCCCGTATTTCAATCGCATTATGGTATCCTAATACACTATCTAAGATCATGCCTGCTAAGGCATAATTAGTACTAGAGTAATGAAAACCAGCACCGGGAACCGCTTCGGCCGTTTTATTAAGTGCATAATTGACTAAATCAACATTTCCTCGGTTAACTTCTGGGCTAGTCAGTACATCTTGTAGGAGCATTTCGTTTTTATTGTAGTCAGCAATACCACTACTATGATTAAGCAATTGTCGCAATGTTATTTGCTCACTGTATTGAATTTTCTCTAACAACTCCAGTGGTAACCAGGTATCAAGGGTATCGTCTAAATTCAACAACGCTTCATCGTGCAATTGTGCCGCCAGTAGCGCAGTAATCACTTTGCCAGCACTTTGGATAGAAAAAACGTCGGTAGTTTGCATCGGTGTTTTATCGTCGCGATCTGAAACACCAGCGCTACCAATAAACTGACGTTCGGGGGTATTTACCAATAGGATAATGCCCGGAACATCTTCAGAAATTTTACTTTCAATTAATTGTTGATAATCTAACGCGACGACCGGGGGTGGCTCAACCACTATTACTTCTTTAGGTGTTGAACTACCACCACAAGCCGTTAACAATAAAACGATTGCGGTACAAGAGAGAGTTGATTTTAAGTTGTAGAACTGATGCATGTTTATTCCTTAGTGGTTTTAAGAAGTAAACTATAAGCAATGCCCAAGTTGAAAGACGTAACAAGTTCCATCACCTGTAACAAAATGTATAAACTTTGTTATCGGTGTAATTCAGAGCTTGGGGCAGGGCAATATCATTGCTTAAATATCACACAGAATTCAGCACCGCCCAACTCAGCTGAGTCGGAAATGACCAGCTTGGCATCATGTAATTGAGCTATTCTTGAGACAATAGCCAAGCCCATACCGTAACCAGGATTTTCATGAGCTTGCTCACCGCGCATAAAGGGTTTCAATAACTCGCTGCGTTTTTCTTCAGCAATGCCAGGACCATCATCACTAATAATAAATTGTAGCTTTGCGCCATTTTTTACTACCCTCAAGGTAATCTCTTTATCGCCATATTGCTTGGCATTGCCCAGTAAATTATTGATTAACATGCTCAAGTAATTTGCATCACCGTTAACCATTGCCGTGCCTTGTGCATGCCAGTTAATGATCTTATCGTCGTCAGCTACTGCCCCCACACATTGTCCAATCAGCTCGTTAAGGTCAATACTTTGTTGCTCGACTGCCATCATAGATTGTTCTATGCGCGCATAATTAAGTAATACACTGACTAATCGTTCCATTTCTTCAATATCACGAGACAGATGATTTTGGTACTTTTGTCTAGTTTCTGGCTTTTCGGTTTCCTGTAACATCTCAATGCCAAAGCGTAATCTTGCCAAGGGCGTCCGTAAATCGTGTGCAACGGCATCACTTAGCAGCTTGTTATCACTGATCAGTGTTTCTATGCGCTCAGCCATGTGGTTAAATTCACTTTCAATGTCGGAAATATAGGACGTTGAATTGATATTAATTCGTTGTTGAAACTGTCCTTCTCCAAAAGCTTTGGTGGTTTGCCTTAACTTACTGAGTTGTTTTATTAAAGGGTACAGCCAAATAAGTACCACCAGTAAAATACCAAGATAAAACAAAGCCGTTAATAGCAGCTGAAATGCACTATTGCTCGTTTCTTTAACAACGAGAGGAATAACAAAGATCAGTACTTTTTGCTGTGAAGGCACAATAAAGTGCATCGATATGTTGTTGTCAGTCTCAAATACCAGCGGTTTTCCAGCGTAAAAGGATTGTTTTAATGAATCCGGTAAAAAGAAATCATCGAGGTGAACTAGCGTAACTGTAAGCTCATCTTTTTGTTGCCAATTAGCAATGAATTGCTCAGGTTTTTGTTGTTTGTTCAACGTTAACGCCAAAGATGTCCCTAATTGGCGATAGGGTGATAATTCATCGGACTGGTTGCTTGATTGGCTTTGATATTGGCTAAATAAGTTATCTAATACTCCGCCCATACCTATAACGGCCACTAATATAACCAACAATAGCGATAAGGTTAGTTTTGGCATGGTATATTCCAAGGCATAAGTTACTCCCAAGCACCTTTAACAAATAAATAACCTTTACCCCAGACGGTTTTTATTCGATAGGGGTTACTAGCATCGTCGGCTAATTTTTTTCGTATTCTTGAAATAAGAATATCAATCGAACGATCAAAGCCATCGTAATCAATACCTCTGCGTTGAATCACTAGTTCTTTGCGACTAACAAGTGTATCTGCTGATAGAGCGAGTTGCCACAGTACATCAAATTCGTTTGAAGAAATGGCTACTTTCGCGCCTGCCAAAGTAGTTGTTCTAGAATTGGCATCGATGGAGAGCTGACCAAAAGTTCTTTTATTCGGATCGATTTCTACTACGACGGGTACCACTTCTTGCGGAGTCGCTCGACGAAAAAGTGCTTTGATTCGTGATAGTAATACCCTTGGTTTGACCGGTTTAACGACATAGTCATCAGCGCCTAACTCTAGTCCTAATATTTCGTCAGTTTCATGATCACGAGCCGTCATCATTAAAATGGGACCATGATAGAAGGGTCGAATGGCCTGACAGACTTCAAACCCATCCTTTACTGGTAACATGATATCTAATATCACTAAGTCAGGCTGATCAGATTCAATCAACTCGATGGCTATATCTCCTCGGGTAGCCAGCGTTACCAAGTAACCTTGTTCGCTAAGATAGTCGCTAAACCATTCTGCTAGCGACATATCGTCCTCTACTAACATAATATGCTTGCCAGTCATTGATTGTAGTAAAGTGCTTTCGGTCAAAGTTTGTTCCTCAAAATTGGTTTGATCAGAGTAATTTCAATCAAAAGAGTCTCCAAGTTGATTTTGCCCGTTTTGATGATTTGTATACCCAGGCCACAGGTATTGTTGTTCGGGCTATATCTACAGATGATTCCTGTTTACGTAGCGCAAAGTCATTACTTAATCTTGATTGAAAATCAAAACTGTACTGGCCTTTGGTCTGCTGTCGCCAACACTTGATTGTTTTATTGGTTGTTGAATTAACCAAACAATAATTGCTTATTTCTGGATGTTGCCAACTAAAAGTCACCTCAAGGTAACATTTCTGTCCCTTACGAAGAGCAACACAAGGTTTCGGTGTTACTTTCAGTTGCGTCAATTGCTCGGTATTACTTAACGAGGTAATACCTTGTGTGGTCTCTGCATTCGCAGAAAATGAGATAAGGCAGTAGCCAATGAGCAGGAAAACTACTGTATACAAGTTAAAAGCTTTATTGGCATTTACCTGTGCTTTGTTTGTATATTTAAGAAGAGTCATCTTTATATTTCCCTTAAAATACATAACTAATGCTGGTATGAAATGATGTTGCTACTGACTTTTTGCTACGACTGCGAGGACTGTCGGTAATAGCATCCGGTAAGGTAAGTGCCCTGCCAGTAGCCCTGAAGACCCAGTCTTCTGAAATAGGATAAGTAACTCCTAATTCGGTACTAAAACTGACACTCTCATCTGCTTTATAGGCATCTAAGTTATCCCAACGGGCTGCACTCTCGTCTGATACGCCGACATAATAGTCATTGAGCTTAGCTGAAACATATTCAACGCCGATAATTCCATGAAAATTCCAGTTTCTTAATTGCCAATTTCGCCCGATTAAAGCTGAAGCAGTTGTACCATTGTGATCTCCAGTGACATCTTGGTTAATGGAAAATTGCACTATATTATTACCCACATAGCCAGACAATCGACCACCCACCATCAACTCATCTTTATCAGGAGAATATCGACCGTCGTTTTCAAAGTTAACTTTGAGCCAACCCGAGGTAGCCATCAAATCTAACGACCAATTATCATTAGTAAAAGCGTTATAACCCACGACCAGTCCATGACCACTTTCACTATAGTTTTCAATAAATAAATTATTCCAGGTATAACTGCCATTAATAAACAGGCCCGTACTGGTATAACTACCTTTACCGTTAGAGCTTTTAAAAGTTTGTGTATCGCGTATTCTAGTCATTAACCCTATTTCAAGGTAATCCTCTGAATCACTGACTTGCTCGGTATTATTTCTGAGGTTTTGGCTAATATCGCTAGCAAAAATATCACTAGAAAAGGGAGTGCTGGCAAAGATGATAGTAGCAAGGGAAAGGTGTGGAATCAGTGACTTGTTTAATTTGGTGTTATTCATTTGTTTTTATCTGCGTTGTTGAAATCTGCATACATTATGTAGGGCCTAAAAGGATATTTACGTAACAAGATCCATCACCTGTAACAAAATGTAGTGATTGAAATAAAAGCTAACGACAGTAGATATATTTTCTATTTTAGTATGGTCACAATGTGAACAATGGTTATCTAATTTTATTCTATCTATTAATATGTTATCGATAAAGTGGGGCTATTGAACCCTATTATCTTTTAATTTTCAAGTAGCATATATACCCGCTCCACTTGAAGATGCAGATTTTAGCAAGTCGAGAAAGGGTTAACTACAAGGCATTGGTTGAAGAGAATGGTTATTCCCTTCTCAAAATCAATAACGCTGGAGATGGCCCTTTCTCGGCTTGCCCGTAGGGAGCTAAGCTAGAAAACCAGTTCAGCGTTGCACTACTTACTAAGGGAGTGACCATTAGTTTCGTAATGCGCCTTGATCTGATTTCCTAGCTTAACTCTGAAGCTGCATCTTCAGGCGGAACGGGTATAACCCCTTAATAGCTGTTGTATTTATTAAATTTGAAGGCTGAGTATTGAGGCTAAGCTTGCAACATACCGAGCGGTTGGTTATTATTTAATTGATTAAACCGTTTAATTAATTAAATAATTGAGTAGTACCATGAGTGATGCAGAGCAAACCCGCCAAAATATTTTATCCGTAGCAGCCGATGAAATTCATCAACATGGTTATAAAGCGACTAGTTTGTCAGTTATTCTCAACCGCTGTGAAATATCCAAAGGTGCGCTTTATCATCACTTCACCAGTAAAATGGAGCTGGGATACGCCGTATTTGAAGAAGTTTATACTCCAATGTTTTTAGGTGTGTGGCAGTCGCCTTTGTCGGTTGAAGACCCTATTGAAGGTTTATGTGACTTTTTAACAACAATGACAGAAGAAATGTCATGCAGCGAAGTTGTTTGTGGTTGTCCGCTTAATAACCTGTGTGAAGAAATGGCAAATGTTGATGAAGGTTTTCGGTTACGTATTTTATCTATGCAAGAACAATTAAATCAGTTGATTGTTGAAGCGCTTGAAAAAGTCAGTGAAAACTTGCGTGCAGAGTTAGCATTTAGCCAAGTAGGTTATTTTATTGTTGCTGCGTTAAATGGTGCTACTAGCCTAAGTAAAAGCTCTCGTAATAAGGCATTATTTCAACAAGTAATCGCTGAGTTATGTCTTTATATTAGAGCTTTAAAAAAGTAAACGCTGATTTATTTTTTGTTAATATAGTCTTCAATTATCCCCGCTTTATTTTAAAACGCTTATTCCTATTTACACTTTTGTAAACTTTTTTATTCTTTAGGATCTATTTCACAAACCGAGCGGTCGGTGCTATTCTCTGGTTATTGAAAGGCATACCGCTTGGTCGGTATGCCTTGAGCATAATTCGCAATACCATTTTACTCTTTAAGGATCCCTAGCATGCGAGTATTCGTAGCAAAAACTATATTAACCTTGGTTTTAATATCGACGCTTTCTGTTGTATCAGCAACACCTTATTCTACATCACAGACGGCTAGTTCAGACTCTACATCAGAGGCCACCTCACCTTATGTGGTATTAAAAACGGCAGGTACTAACTTGTTTTCACGACTATCTGCAAATCAACAAGCAATTGCTAAGTTTCCACATTTAATTCGCGATATTGTTGAAGAAGAATTAATGCCATCAGTAGATTATCGTTATGCTTCATACCGTATTTTAGGTAAACATTTAAAGAAAATATCAAAAGAGCAACGTGCTGAATTTGTTGAAGCCATGCGCCATTATTTAGTAAGAACCTACTCTATTGCTTTATCTAAATATAAGAATCAAGAAGTTGTTTTTGAATCAGAAAAACCAACTAAGGGTAAAAGAATTATTGGTATTAAAACTAAAATTATTGAACAAGGCGCTCCTACGATTAATATTGTTTTTCAAATGAGACAGAATAAAAAAACAAAACAATGGAAAGCATTTGATATTACGGTAGAAGGCATCTCGTTATTAAGCACTAAACAAGCTGAGTTAAATAAAAAAATAACTAAGCAGGGTATAGATCACGTTACCTTAGAATTAGCCGCTTTAGCTAAGTAACCTGAGCTCTGGATAAGCAATATTACTTAATAAAGCTATTTTACCTTTTATTTATCGTCAACGGAGTTTGTTGTGTTTTTATTATTTAAAGAATTAGTATTACCTTTTATCTTAATATCATTATTATCGGCAGGTGTTATTAGCGTAATTAACATCGATTATTTCTTCTTAGAAAATAATCTCTCGGAGCAATCTCTCACCGAAATATTTCAACAATTGTTATTACTCGCTAGCGTGGCTATTTTTTCTTGGTCAGCATACAAAGAGCAAGAATCACGAACGTTTTTTATCTTAGTCGCGGGATTTTTTGGCTGTATGCTTTTACGAGAGCTTGATTATTATTTTGATATGATAGTACATGGCTTTTGGTTCTATCCGACCATACTCTTAGCAAGTTCGGTGATAATATACAGTATCAAAAACGATGAATTTTTACTTCGCTCTGTTCGCTCATTTGGACAAAGCAAAGCATACTTTAATATTCTTATTGGTTTAGTGATTATTATGATTTTCAGCCGATTATTTGGCTCAGGTACATTATGGAAAGATGTAATGAATGAGGATTACCATCATATCTATAAAACAATTATCCAAGAAGGTTTAGAGTTATTTGGTTATCTGTTCTTATTTATAGGCTCTTTTTATCAACTACAAGAAATTAAAAATAATCAAAGTACTGAAAGCACTTATCTACCTCTTACTACCCATTAGGTAGCACTAATTGATTAATTATTTTAAGTCGTTATCGATGATAACGGCTTTCTTTATACGGCTAAACTTCCTCATATTAGTGTTTCACTTTATCGCTCAACTATCCTTTAATCATTTTTTAAATAGGTTTATTGTAAGCACTTACTTATGATGCTCTTTGGCGATTCTATTATCTTTAGAAGCAAGTAATAGTGTTATACCCATTTCATTAAATTATTGTCCACTTGTGCGGATTAAAATAATCCAAGGCTGCGTTGCTCTCAATCACACACGCCAGCTATTGCTCAATCAAGCCCCTTGCCATGATTTATTTTTCCTAAGCACAATAAGATCACAAACTTAATGAATATGGTATTAGCAATTATTTTATTTTGCAGATCTCGTCTTTTGCCGATATGATTTAAAATTAAGAAAGTCATACGACTACATCAAACACAATATTTACTGCATATTACCGTGCCTAAATAATAGTTTGAGCCGCTTTTAATACACAAACTGTCGCAATTATATGAATAAAAAAATACTCTTAACCGAAGGCGTCAATGCTCAGCTCATAAAAAGTGCAGTGCCAGCAAAGCTGACTATTGAGCAATGTGCTGCCGAGTTAGCGATGAGCATAACTTCTTTTAGGCGAAAACTCAGCCAAGAAGAAACTACTTTTAAACTTATTCATCAAAAATACTTGAATGAATTGTGCGTACACGATTTATTGACGCTACATATGAGCATCGATAGCTTAGTGGTGAAGTTAGGTTACTCTGAACGCGCGACTTTTGAGCGTGCTTTTCGTCATAAGTTTGGAATAAGACCTTCTCAATTTCGTGAGTTATCCCTGGTAGGTAATGATCAAAATAATCAACAGAACTTAAGCGTTATCGCGAAGAGCATGCCTCCTTTACCAGATAGTTGCCAACAGTTAATAGAGGAAAAAGATCAAGACAATTTTGACCTGCAACGAGTTATCGAAATTGTAGCTAAAGATCCGATTTTCACCGGGCGCTTGATGGGGCTTGCGAGTAAAGCTATTTATGGTAAAACACCCAATAATATCGAAGAAGCAATTAGCAGAAGTTTAGGTATTAATACGGTAGTTAACTTAGCGGTTATTTATGCTGTTAAAGATGCGCTTGTAACTCATGTAGATGGGAGTGTCATAGAGCAATGTACCAATGTATTTTTAATAGCGCCAAACTTCTTTAAACAGATGAGAAAATCTGCTGGAATTGACGTTAAGCTTGATAATAATTTGATTGAACAAGTACTGGTTTTTGGTTTATTAGGCATGTTATTACTGTGTCATAAAGATGCAATTAAACATCAACTTATGTTGCATTCACTACGCGGCATTGATGATTTACATTCACTTAATCATCATATTCATGAGGTTATGAATATGAGTGTCTATACGGCTTCAAGCTTGATGTTATCTTTATGGCATATCGATGCTAGTGTTATTAAGCAACTTAATCATTTAGATAAGGTGAGTAAACTAGAAGTGAAGGGAGATAAACAAGATGAATTAGTATTGTTTATGTTGTCTTGCTTATATACTTTAGCAACAGGATGTAAAGATCATAGTGAATTAGAACAAAAAGCTGAACAATTAAAACTTAATGGTTTTAGTGAGATTAAGGCGACTTTTTTTACTGCTCACTAGTTTGATAAGCATTAGTTGTGTGGGTTGTCATAAAAAATGAGAATGGTGTCAAAAAATGAGAGTTTTTTGGACTACGCATAATCCTGAGTTCATGACTTTTTTAAGCTCATTGCTGTAGTTGGTATTTCACGATTTAATTTTAACTAATGTAAAAACGAGACTTATCCTGCTCCAAAAATCAGTATCAAAATGCTCCTCTATGATGCAAAATCGATATTGGTATAGAGAATAAGTTTATTTTATAATAACTTAGCTTTTCTTCACGATATGTCATTATGAGGCATTCTTTGTACACTTCTAAATTGGTGCAAAGAAGCAATAAATATAAACATATAGCCAAATAACTCCAATCCTTCTTGAATAATTGTTTTATAAATATGATTATAATCATCATTCATGATTTCTTTCCAAAGTGTTCCTGATCCAAATAAGCGACTAAATACCATGATAATAATTAAGCCTACCAAAAGATTAAAATATACATTTGTTTTGCTGAATACACGTACGGAATGAATTAGTAAATCATTGTTTTTTATGCTGTATGTAATAACTAATATTGCTAATAAAATAGCAGGGTAAAACCAAAAACCGTGTACAATCATATCCAAATAAAAATCCATTTCTCTTATGAACATACAGCCTAAAAATCCTGAAATTAATATAAAAAGAGTTCGAGATTCTTCTACTTTCTTTGCTGACCAGGCAAAGGTAATAATACTCGTAAATAATAGTAGTAATTGAAAGAACTCAGTGAGTGAATCTTCCTCTAATTTATTTTCTAACAGAAAAAAATCTATCTTTATGGTTGTGATTATACCAACAGATAATAGTGAAATTATAATAAATGGTAATACTAAAGCTTTGAATAACTGAAACATGAAAGAATCTTTTAATTGATTGGAAAACACATTGACTATATTTCATCATGCACGGAGTCATTCAACAAGTATTTTATACTCTTTAAAGGTGAGATTTATTTCTATTTGGATATCTAAGTTTCACAGTTGTTAATTTGCACTTAAGTGGGAAACTTTCTCAACCACTCTTAAAAAGAGGGGGGCTGGCTGAGAAAGTTTAATCAGGTTTATTTTGAAACTAATAAAAATCTAGATGTTATATTTTTCTGCTGGCGGCGAATTAATGCGGCAAAGCCAAGTAATGATAAGACAAACATAGATGGTTCAGGGACACTAGCCACAAGACCAGCACTGACTTGTACTAACGAGACGTTATCAAGTAAACCACCTAGCGAATTTTCTTTACCAAAGGCACCAAAGCTTAAATCCATAGTTTCAGACTGTGCTGTCAATATCACTGACTGTACCGACCACTCTGGATTATTTTTTCTTTTACCATTAACTTTAAAGTCTGCATTCATATCAAAATTGAAATCTGTTGCAGCGTCATACCAAAAAACATTGATGCCATTATCGTTGGTCTGATTAGTGCGCGGCTTGTAAGAAAACTCTAATAAATAAGTTGCGCCGACAGTGAGTGAATCAAGCGTTTGAGTCATTACAGCATTTGATGAGCCTCGAGGGTGAGAGTCAAGTTCAACGTGTTGTTGACCATCGGCAGATTTAGTGACAATATTTTTTTGTAACTCGATACCGTTACCAGCGGTAGTTACCCAGCCGGGTAGTGAATAAAAAACATCCCAAGCGCTATTTTTGTTTCCAAAGCTCGCTAAATTAGTTTTATGCACAAGACCTTGAGGCTTAGAATTATCAATAAAGAGTAGCTCTTCAAAACTGCCATTAGTGATCAAAGATGCGCTAGCGATTGAACTAGAAAGTAGCAGGGAAATTGATAATAACATCTTATTAAAACCTTTGAACATATGAATAATCCGTTTGAAGTGCAATAATTTGAGGTTAGTATAGATAGATGAAGAGCATGAGAGTATGGCTAAAGTGTCCAATATTCTCATTAATATCTAACATTTATTGTTATAACTGAGCAACCTAGACGAGATACAACAAGGGATAAGCATTATGAGTGGCACGTTATATTATATTCACGATCCTATGTGCAGTTGGTGTTGGGGTTATCGTCTTATATGGGAGCGCTTGCAAAAAAACTTACCCAATTCAATTGTTGTGGAATACGTCGCTGGGGGTCTGGCGCCTGATTCAAATAGTCCAATGCCTATTGCACAGCAGCAGATGATCCAAAATCATTGGCGTACTATAGAGCAGAAATTGGGAACTGAATTTAATCATGATTTTTGGCGTGATAATACACCAAGGCGTTCTACCTATAATGCGTGTCGCGCTGCAATTTCTGCGCATAAGCAAGATTGTCAGCAATCTATGATAGAGGCAATTCAGCAAGGTTACTATCTACGTGCGTTAAATCCATCTGATCTTGATATGTTAATTGATTTGGCAAGAGAATTAAGTGAGAGAGACTCACTGACTCTAGAGGTAGACAAGTTCATTGTTGATATGGGTTCTGAAGAAACTGAAAGAGAGCTGGTGAGGCAAATAACCTTTGCAAGAAAACTAAGTCAACAAGGCTTTCCATCGTTAGTGCTGGAAATAAACGGACTTCTCTATCAAATCCCTATTGATTATGCAGACTATAAAGATACGTTGTCAGCCATCACTAGCCGGATAAAATAGTCAAGCACGGGTCAAATTGACCCGTGCTAAATAAGCAAAGTACAGAGCTTACATTTGCCATGCATAACTAAACTTGGTAAACACAGCACGCTCATCTCTGGTGAGTTGAGCTAAGCTGTCATCTTGATAACCTCCGTCTGAATACCCAAGGAAGAATAAGGTTTGAGGGTTAATTTTATAAGAATAAATGACCTGACTTGAGAAGAATCGATCCTGGGCATCGGGAAGATCTTCGGGCTCTTCTTCATGGTAAAGAGCAACGTCTCTGGCAATATCAGTGTACTGCACCACTATTTTTAGTTTACTGCGCATATTAAATTGATAACTCAGTCTGATATCCGATTGGTGTGCGGTAAACAAACGTCCATCATCAACATCTAAATGTGAGTAGTTATAGTTAATACTGGCATTAATATGGCGGTTGGCATCCCATTCAGTAAACGCCTCTATGTACACAACGTCGCCTAACTGGGCATTGGCAAAATCAATTTGTGAACCTACCTTGATAAACGAGCCTATGTTAACACTGCCGACAGGTCTCATTTCTACATAGGTCTTAAATTGTGTCTCTGTAAAATATTCATCTTCATACAATCTATCACGATGAACTATGCCAAAATTAGTGAAGAACTGTTTCTTACCCTCCATAGTGCCATGGATCTCATATTCTTCTTCTAGCACAGTACCGTCTTGGTCATAGGTTTTGTCCCAATCACCAAAGTAACCCCATTGTGTTAACGTGGCGTCACTTTCACCGTAATAGGTTCTACGTCCGCCTAAAACAAAACGTTCTATGTTGCTTCTAGATTGAAAACCTAAATCGGCACGGAAATCTTCTCCAATATTACTGTAGCCTGCCTTTAAATCATAAAAGCGCGTACTACGTGAATAATCGACGCTTAAGGCAGTACCTCTTTGTTTTTTAGTCACATCAAATTCTTCAACAATATCATCGGTATTGCTGGTATCTGATTGCGCTACTTGATATTGAATACTATCATTTTGACCAAGCCAGTAGGTGCCATCAAGCGAGACAAGAGAATTATGATAATTGTCAGATTGACGATGAGTCATTAATACACCAACATTATTACGCTCACCAACATCCATCTTATAACGTGCAATAGCGATATTTGACTTTTCATCTAAGGTCGCTACATCAGAGCCTTGGTTTCCTGGCATTAAAAATGAGGTATTTTCATCATCGGTTATCATCAAACCATAGGTGTGCTGGTCTGTTTTACCGGTTAACTTAGCGCCCATATTAGGTTCGGCAATATTACGGGTATGAACAAAGTTAAAGCTGGTCGTCTCAAAATAAGAGGCGCCATCTAAGAAAAATGGGCGTTTCTCTGGATAAAATAATGAGTAAGTATTGTTAACATCGAGTTGACCTGCATCGGCCTCAACTTGAGAGAAATCTGGGTTTATTGTTGCATTTAACACTATATCTTGGGTTAATCCCCAACGTACATCTAAGCCTGGGTTTACTTCAATATCGTCATTTTTCCACTCTCCTGGCACATCAGGCTTTTCATCTCGGCGTGATACGGTAAGTGTGGGTGTTAATTGGAAGTTTTTACCCGGTTTTATTTCTTCAAAGCCTTCTAATTGGTGAAACTGGCAAAGGTTACATTTGATATCGCGATCAAAGATATTGGTTGCCATTTGATATCTTACATCTCGAGGGTAGTTCCGCCAGCCGGTGATGTTCCAAACTAATTTTTCATCGGAGTCAGGAAAACGCAAAGCACTAAAAGGGATACTTATTTCAACCACGTAACCCAAATCAGTAATTTGTCCGGCACTATCCCAAATGGCATCCCATGAGGAGTCCTCATCCCAACCGTCAGTATCGTCCATACGTACATCAGCTTGTGCGCCTAAAGGATTGACAAAAAACTCATAACCACTACGTTCATCGTTAAAGGTATCTACAATAATGGCGACGTTATCATCAGCCCACAAACTATCACGGTCTCTTAAAGATGCTCTAATTTTCTCTGGATTAGGGTCATAGGCGATAAAGGCGACATTAAAGGAACTTCCATTTTCATAATAATATACTTCTGTTTTTACCGGTGGAGGTGTGCCATCACCAGGATTTTTCTCATATTTCAATTCCATTTTAGTCGCTGTTTTCCATACAGCTTCATCCATTACACCATCAACCTTGATGACTGCTTTGTTATGGGCTAATTGGAAACGTTTTCTTTCAGATGTTTCTGCTGCAGCGGTAAATGGTAAGGCAGTAAGTGAAAGTAGTAAGAGGGCATTCGTCAATATTTTGCTATTTTTTATTAAGGACATAAAGATGATTTGTAAGTGTAGTTATTTTTATTATGGTAATTGTCGCTTGAAAGTGGGCAATGGTTTATTTATAGATGTAACAAAAAGTAACGGAGGTGTGTTTTTATAGCGGGGCATTATCTGCAGAGACAACGAAGTTACCACTTATCTAGTACCTGCGTTGTCTAATTATCAGTATATTTTATTTTTCACGGAACAGCCTTTAGGGGAGCGATTTGCATTTTTTGTTTGAAATCTGTACCTTTTTTAAGCCGGTTTTTTAAACCTATCCCAGTAGTTAACTTTTAACTTTGCTGCTTATTGATTTATTAAATACACTGCTCGCTTGTAACCAAAATTGGCTTGAAATTTTATTAATAACATTAGACTCAGCGTTAATAACGATAGCAAAGCCGATATCTAAATCCGGAGAGTAGCCTATTTCGGCACGAAATCCTGCAACCCAGCCTGAATGATAAATAATGGGATGACCATTAAATTGATAAATTCTCCAGCCATAGCCATAATGAGCATCAGTAAGGTGGTCACGCCAATAACGTCGGCGTAAATCTTTTTTTGTTCTAATTCTTGGTGTGGTTAATTCACTTAATAGCCATGGTGATAATACCTCAGGCTTGTATCCTAAATTTGCAATCAACCATTTAGCCAGATCACTTATACTCGCATTAACCCCAGCAGCTGGCGCCACTTTGTAAAAATCAGGCTCTACTTTTACTTTGCGCCATATATATTTCTTTATATCCTTACCTTGGCTATCTTTTTTTCCTGTCTTAATTCGTTTTCTAAGAATATGAGGTTTTGCGGTATTTTCTTGTTTTTTATAAACATCAATACCCACAGAGGCATGGGTCATATTAAGTGGTTTAAATACCCGTTCCTGCAATAAATCCGCATAACTTTTGTTTTGACTTGCTTCTATGGCTGGTTGTAATAATGCATAAGCAATATTCTGATAGCCATAGCACTTTTCTGGCTGGCAAATAGGGGTGATGCGATCAAATCGATTAATTATTTTATCCATACTCCAATTTTCATGCAGCAGGTTATCGTAGGCGTTTGGCATCAATCCACTTGAGTGACTTAATAAGTGTTTTAGCTGAATTTTTTGTGCAGCGCCATCGGTGGCTAAGGTAAAATTAGGGACATATTTGGTAATAGGGTCTGAGAGGTTTAACTGCTGCTCTTGAGCCAGCATAGTAGTAATCGTTGCTGCAAAGGTTTTAGATACTGAGGCCAAACGAAAGACGGTGTTGTTGTTTATCAACTGAGATTTAGCTTTATCTGTGTGGCCAAAGCTCTCTATTGCAACAATGTTATTGCTTTGCACTATGGCATAAGCGCCACCAGGAATACTGTATTGTTGGAGTTGTTTTTTTACTTGGACAGAGAAATTTTTATTGAACTGGCTAACATTAGTATTGATATTTGTTGCTAAAGAAATTGGTGTGAAAAGTAGTAGCAATAGAATGCAAATAAAGCGATAAAACATAAACCGTTCTCTGTTTGAAAAAGCCGACAATTCTATCTATTAAGCTTACAAATAAAAAGACATATATTTTATAAATGTACTTTGTTTGTGAGCACAATAACATGACCAATGATTGTAATTTGGTTATAATCAGCTCAATTATTTACTGAGAAGCAATAACCCCATGACCGATAGCAAAACTATTCTGAACACCTTTTTAGCTGAAGCCAAGCCCACACAAGTTCTTTGGGCACTACAAGATAAAGCAAGTGAAGACTGGGTAGTGCTTGATTCACCAAGTTTTGAAAATACTGACGTGATGCCACTTTGGTCAAGTAAAGCACTAGCCCAACAACATTGCATTGACGAATGGAGTGAGTATATTCCTTGTGAAATTTCACTCGCTGATTGGTTTGAGTTTTGGCTTGAAGACCTAAATGAAGATGGCGTTATTGTTGGTATTAATTGGCAAGGTGACGATGAGTGCTTAGAATTAGAGTTGAGTGAATTTACGCAAGCGCTTGCTGAAATAGAATCGTTAAAATAAATATTACTTATTAATTTAATTAAATTGGCATAAGTACCCTATTTTCAGTGGGTACTTTTCAGCGGAAATTAACACATTAATAGACAGCAACTCATATATCAGCTCTATAGCTGAGTTCTATCAAGTTTTCAGTAGATAGTCGTTAAAAACTATTTAGGCTTGGAATCTTCAAGGTTTCTCTTTTCAGCAGTTTTTTGGCCATATCAGGTGATACTTGATAAAACCCCTTTACGTATTCTTGTGCGTTTAAATAATCCTTAATTTGCTTTTGCACTTTACATGGGTTGCTACACTGTAATGAAAAAGCAATGCTATATTCACCAATAGTTTTTGCTGATAGTGTTTTAGCATATGCTTGTGGGTCTTCAGTTGTACAACCTATTTTCACAACATCAGAAAAAAAAGAATGTGTCATAACATAAACACTGCCTAATGAAATGTCATTTATTATTGTTGCTTCGATTGTATTTTCTGTATTTTCTGTATTTTTCATGGGGTAGATAGATCCAATTATCTTGAGCATTGCGCATGGTTACTTTCGCCAATATACCCTAGATTTATTGGCTTATCGGTAAAATATTCATCCAGTCATATTTTACGCGTAAGATCTGTCTTGTAAACTTTTTACTTTATTTCAGCGATAACACTATACTTAAAAGGTTGTACATACTTTAGGGTACTTGCCGTGCGTGCATTATCATTACTTTTATCACTATTTTTAGTTTTCTCATTAGAGGCAATCGCTAATAAAGAAGAAGCGATTGTTTTCCCTCTAAATGACTGGCCTAGTCAAAGATTATTATCAAAACTTGTTGGCGCAAAAATAGAGCAACTTGGTTACCCCGTCGAATACTTACCTATCAATCCAGTTAATCAAATAGGCGCATTGAAAAAAGGCTTAGCCCATGTGCAGGTGGAAGTGTGGCAAACGTATAATGATGGGAAGTTTATGAAAGCCGTTAATCAAGGTTTTGTAGAAGATCTCGGCCGACATTCTGCTTTGGGTCGGGAAGATTGGTGGTACCCTGACTATGTCGAAGCGCTTTGTCCAGGTTTACCCGCTTGGCAAGCGCTTAAAAAATGCTCCCAAATATTTAGTAATGGCCGAGATGATGGCAAAGGAATTTATTACACAGGACCATGGAATTATCGTGATGCTGGGCTGATTCGAGCATTAGATCTTAACTTTACCATTGAACGTTTGGACAATGCGGAGCAACTTTGGCAAAAGTTGTCTCATGCAAAGAAATCTAATCAAGCTATTGTATTACTACATTGGAGCCCTAATTGGGTTGATGTGCGTATTAAAGGGCACTTTGTAGAATTCCCTGATTATGACAAAGCATGTGAGCAAGACCCTGCTTGGGGAGTAAATAAAGGAATGCTCTATGATTGTGGTAACCCTAAGGTCACTTTGATTAAGAAAGCAGTTTGGCCAGGACTAAAAGACAAATGGCCGTGTATATATCAGTTAATTAAAAAAGTTAATTTTACCACTGAGATGATTTCTCAAGCTTCAGCATTAAATAGCAATGAGCATAAAAATGAGCAGCAAGCGATGGCTACTTGGCTGGCAAAATATAGTGAACAAAGTAAGGCTTGGCTGGAGTTTACTTGCCCTAATAAATAACTTAAACGATACAGGTTTATTTGTAATCAATACTTTGAAGCAAGCAACCCCTTCTTGCTTCAACGCATAATAGATAACTGTTATACTCCACGTATTATTCTCCCTATCACCTGCAGCTTCTCTACTTTGTCTCTTATGGCTAAGTATCCCGCAGTTTGATTATTAAAATGGCTAAGACACTCTATGTCCTTCTCAACACTTAAATTATCACCTCCAATACTCGATGCCATTGCTGATTTAGGTTATAGCAAGGCTACGCCGATTCAACAAAAAGCCATACCCGTCGTTTTATCCGGTAAAGATATTATCGCCGCAGCGCAAACGGGGACGGGGAAAACGGCCAGTTTTGTTTTGCCATTGTTAGAGCAAATAAATAGCAGATACAAAGATGAAAATAAGAAGTTACGAGGTAAACGTATTCGTGCGCTTATTCTTGTACCTACACGTGAACTTGCTGTTCAAGTTGAAGCAAGTATTAGTGCCTATGCAAAATATTTAGACATTAGTTCCATGGCAATGTATGGCGGTGTCGATGCACAGGAACAAAAGCAACGATTGATTTCGGGGGTTGATATCCTAGTGGCAACACCGGGTCGTTTGTTAGATATGACACATCAAAGGGTATTACACTTTGATGAACTTGATATGTTGGTGCTAGATGAAGCGGATAGAATGCTTGATATGGGCTTTATTGATGACATTAATAAAATAATTGAGCGATTACCCGAGCACCGTCAAAACTTACTATTTTCTGCCACTATGTCCGATGAAGTTCGCGCTTTAGCCAAAAGAACAATTCATCGACCGGTTGAGATTTCTATTGGTGCGGATAAAACGACTAAACCTAAAATAGAGCAATGGTTAGTTACCGTTGATAAAAGTAATAAATCAGCATTACTTAGTCATTTAATTACTACATTTGAGTGGCAACAAGCGTTAATCTTTATTGAAACTAAACATGGTGCGGCAAAATTAGTAAGCCAATTAGAAAAGCGTGGAATTACCGCTGAAAGTATTCACGGTGGTAGAACTCAAGATGTTCGTGAGAAAATACTGGCTGATTTTAAAGCAGGAAAAATTCAGTTTTTAGTAGCGACTGGTATTGCTGCTCGCGGTCTTGATATTGGTGATCTTTCGCGTGTTATTAACTATGATTTGCCCGCGCAAGTAGATGATTATATTCATCGTATTGGGCGTACAGGACGAGCCGGAGCCTCAGGTGAAGCCATTTCTTTAGTGTCTAAGGATAACTTTAGAGAGCTTTGTGCTATTGAGAGTCGCTTGGGGCATATTATTGAGCGGAAAGAATTTGCAGATTTTCCAGTGAAAAAAACAGTACCGCTGTCAAAATTAAATTATGTCACTAAATACGCTGAATCTAAAAGTACTCGACCTAGTAATAGTACTTTGAGTAGTAACAAGCCGAGTAATAATCAACGTAAGAGTAATGCTTCTAGAGGTGCTGAATATAACGGGAACTTACCGAGAAGCCCATGGCCGACTAAATAAATACTTTTAAGGTAAACAATACGGTTAAGCTAAATTACTGTTAACAAAAGATAATTTAAATAAAACCGCGTCAATGATAGTCATTGACGCGGTTTTTATTGGCCTAAATTAGCGAGTTATGGCCAACAAGGTATATACCCGTTACCATTCAAAGTGCTTGATTTCAGTGGGAACTAAAAATGATTTAGGTAAGGCATTTATTTTATACTATGGTCATTCCATGGTTTAAATAAATAACGCCACGTAAATCATTTTTAGACCCATCCAAGAAGGGCTTGAGCAAGATCAATTCATCGTTGCTGTGACTTATAATGGAACAACCATTATTGCATCACAGCGCCTTGAATTGAAATCGCTCAAGCGCTCTGAAACATTCATCTTGAATGGCAACGGGTATAATTGTTGGTTATGATTGAATTAAATGTACATCGCGCTGCGGGAATGGAATAGCAATCGCGTTTTTATCAAGCGCTTTCTTCATTGCTTCATTAACACCAAAGTAAACATCCCAGTAGTGCTCAGGTAAGCAATGTGGGCGAACGGCAAAGTTAACCGAGCTATCGGCCATTTCTGAAAGGCCAACAAATGGAGCCGGCTCTTGCATGACTTTGTCATTGTTAACAAGTACATCCATTAATACTGCTTTGGTTTGATCAATGTCTGCATCATAAGAAACACCAACAGTTAGATCAACACGTATTTTACCTTCAACGGTATAGTTAACAACAGAACCATTAGATGTTGAACCGTTAGGAATAATAATGCGTTTTGACTGTGGTGAAAGTAAAATAGTATTAAATATTTGTACTTCTTTAACTACACCTAGATGACCTTGAGATTCAATTAAATCACCTACTTTATAGGGCTTGAAGATCATAATTAATACGCCACCAGCAAAGTTGGCTAAGCTACCTTGCAATGCTAAACCAATAGCTAAACCGGCTGCACCAAGTACAGCAATAAAGGACGTCGTAGCAACACCTACCATTGAAGCAACAGAGATAAATAATAGTACTTTAAGTAACCAAGAAACTAAACTACCCATAAATGGAATTAACGTTGGATCAACTTTTGAACGTTCCATGGAGGCTTTAACTAGCTTACTAATGCCGCTTATTATCCATAAGCCAAGTAATAAGGTTAAAATTGCTAGCGCTAATCTCGGTGCATAAGCTAGGCCGAGTTCATAAGCTTTCATGGTCAGTGTTTCAAGTTGTGTTATAGATGTATCTATTGTTCTCATTGAATTTCCTTTATTAACAATGATTAAAATCACTAATATTTTATACGGACTAATAAAATTTACAATTTATGATTCTAGTTATGATCACGTTATTTGAATATAGGTGATAAAATTTAGCGCTTAACGTGATAGATAGCCATTTATTAAATCAAAACACGCCAAGGGCGGCAGAGTCAGTTATAATAGCGGGATATTTTTCAAAAACTTTTCAAGCAGCTATTTATCCACTGCTTAAGCAAAACAAACTTTAGGCTATTACATGATTAATAATGACTTACTTCGCCGCATCAGCACTATTTTCGAATTAACTGATGAAAAAATTATAACTACTTTTGCTTTAAGCCAATGTGAAGTTAGTGCAGATCAGTTAACTAACTTCTTTAAAGAGAAAGATGATAGTGCCTATCAAGAGATAGAAGATGTACAATTTGCTAGTTTTTTAAATGGTTTGATCACTGCTCAACGAGGACCAAGTGAAGGACCCGCACGTGAAAATGAGCAAGAATTAACGAATAACATGATCTTTAATAAAGTAAAAATTGCTTTGTCTTTGAAAGCAGAAGACGTGATTTCTATTCTTGAATTAGCTGAACTTAGCTTAGATAAACATGAGTTAAGTGCACTATTTAGAAATGTTAATAACAAACACTATAAAAATTGCTCTGATGAAGTATTATCAGCATTTTTAAAGGGCTTGAAAATAAAGTTACAATAAGCTTTTCAAAATAAGCTATAGGTCAATGCTAACAAGTTAGCTCAAGCGTTCATCAAAGTGTCATCTTTGTTTCATATTAATTTCATCTTACTCCCTTAAATTGCCACTTAACATTAGTGGTAAGAGGTTGATTGGAGAGTAATATGAGTGATGAATATTGGCATGATACAGACGTCTTAGACGAGGATGATAATGAGCTAACAAGACCAGGTAAAAAGGGTCAAGCTAAACAACGTAAACGCAAGTGGCGTGAAATAGAAGTAATAAAAGAACAACGCCGGTTACGAAGAGATATTGCCGCTTTTGAGCAATACTCCTATTAAATGGCATAACCTATGTTAGTTTTATAGGAGATTACTTAGTGTTTTATTTTACCCTAAGTTGTAGAAATGACTCTTAATCTATAACAAGAGTCATTTCAAAATATTGCGGCTTAGATGATCTGGGCGCGGTGGTGACAAGCCTTTCTCGTGAAGCAGCGCCCACATTTTGAGCACGATCTTGTCTATAAGATTTAGCTTCAATAAGTGAACATAACCTTCATGGACTCCCAAAGGGCTACTCCTTAAAGGGCTTCATACTTATTTATTCCCTTATCAAAAATTAACGGCTACCACTAAACCTTATAATTATCACTAAGTGATTAATATATTTGTCTCATTGCTTTCAAACTTATCTGATTACTCTTAATGTAAAGCAATGTTATCATTGCGTTAAAATATGATACAAATTGATACATTAGCTTAATTTGTGTTACGTCTATTTTTACCCGGTTTAGTTAGTATTACGGTTAACAAAAACAGACGTTCACAGGGAATATATGAAACATTTAACAAAAACAGCCGTAGTTAGCTTAGTCGCCACCAGTGTTATTTTGACCTCTTTTACAGTTACCGCAAAGACGGATAGTGAAAATAAGACAAATGAGTCAATAATCTCAACACAGCAAGACAGTCATGCCGAAACTCCAATTAAGGTAGACAAGAAAAATACGGATAAAGAAGCTGAAGATAATAAAGAATCACACGTTGAGTCAAAAACAACGTCAGAAGGTGATGACGACTACTCTTTTTGTATTGGTGACTGCGAAGGTGAAGAACATCAATCGCACAGTTGTGACGATGATGATGAAAAGTGTGAAAAAATTGAAAAGATAAAACGTTTTATATCAAACCGTCGCGATGGTTTTTATGTTGATGTCAGTGCTGTAAGTAGTGCCGGTGATGATTATGCTTTTGCTGGAAATCAAGATACAGAATCAGAATTTGATGTGACGATGAGTTATCGAGTACAACTGCTTGGTTTGTTTATGGAATCGCCAGGCATCAGTACTAGGCGCATTCAAGGTATGTACTCTATGCCTTCGTGGGGGGTAAATTTCTACAACAGTGATGATTACTCGTTTGATTTGTTTTATCAATATAGTACGCGCGGCATTGAGGGTTTGGAAGGTATTCAAACGCGAAATGAAGATGAACGTGCAGGTTTGAGAATGACAGGTTTTTATGACAATAGTCAGCTGCAAATGATTTACTCGCCTGTTAGCCGTAACGGTGAAGGTAGTGATGGCATAGAAGCATCTATCTCATACAGTTATAATTTACAGTATAGAAATACAAATTTTTATACTAACTTAGGAATGCAGTATCGCTCAAAAGAAGTCACTGCTTATGGCGCGCAAACTTGGGTTGAAGATGACCTATCAACTTCTGCCGGTATCAGTTATTCAGCAGAAGTAGGTGTTGAATACCCGTTAACTACAGATTGGGTTATTGGTAGCTATGTTGGCTATAATGCATTGTCTGACCGTAGTATTGCCGCACGCCAAGATACCGTTGAAGACGGTGTTAGAGGCGGTCTTCTATTAACATTTGTTTTTTAGGGGATCATGATTATGCACACTAAAAAGCGTAATAAAATTAAGAGGCAGTTGCAACGACTGCTTTTACAAATAAAAACCTCGTGTTTGTTAATGTTATTAATGGCTCTAAGTTCAGTAGCTAATGCATCCGACATAAAGGCTAGTATGAAGGTAAGCCCAGAGCAGTGTGTTGCTATGCGCCAAGGCCAGGCCTGTTATGTTTCAGTAGAATTAAGTTGGCAAGTTGATACGCCTGGTAATTATTGTTTGTATACGTCAGGGGAATCTAAGGCGCTCAATTGTTGGGTAAATACAACAACAGGGGAGTTAAAAAAGTCGTTTGATAGTAAGGTCAATCTAGAATTCTCATTAAGACGTCAAAATGAAAGCTTATCGGTAGCAACTGCGGTGGTAAAAATGGCATGGGTACATAAGAAAAAAGGTCAACCCAGAAAATCATGGCGCATCTTTTAGATTTACCTGATTTGTCATGCTTTTAACCATACATTTTAACTGAACCGGTAACTGTACTTGTAATAAAAAAGTACTCGTAACAATAAAGAAGATATTGAAATAGGATAAGTAAGTAATGACAGCACAATCGGGCGCGCATATTTTATTAGTGGAAGATGATATCGACCTTGCTGAATGGATTGCCGATTATTTAATGGGGCGAGATTTTAAAGTGACCACGTGTCATCGGGGTGATGAAGCGGTTAATCTTATTCTATCACTCAACCCTGATATTGTTTTGCTGGATGGTATGCTGCCAGGTATGGATGGGCTCGATGTCTGTAAAACCGTTCGAGCCACCTTTACTAATCCAATTATTATGATTACTGCCCGTGATGAAGAAATTGACGAAGTACTTGGCCTTGAGATGGGGGCAGATGATTATATAACTAAGCCCGTTAGAGCAAGAGTATTACTTGCCCGTATTCGGGGGTTGCTGCGTCGTGAAGACAATTCACGCACCGCGGATAATAGTGGTAATCATCAGTTAACCGATGAACAACTAGAGTCTAAAGGTATACTCAAATTTAGTGGCTTAGTTATCAGAGAACAAGCAAGAAGCGTTACCCTTGATGGTGAGTTGATAAAAGTGTCCTCTAATGAGTTTGATGTTTTATGGTTTCTCGCTACAAAAGCAGGGCAGGTAGTTTCACGCAAAGAACTGGTGAGTCATTTTCGTGGTTTTGATTATGATGGCTTTGACCGCTCAATTGATTTACGCATTTCAAGGTTACGTAAAAAGTTAAAAGATGACTCATCAGAGCCTTTTCGTATTAAAACCATTTGGGGTAAAGGTTACTTATTTGCTAACGATGTTTGGTAGTTTTTATGCTCTCATCTCACTTATTTTACTTATATCTTACTAGGTTATTTCAATGCGTAATTTGACTCTTTCATTAGTTGCTGTCGTCCTTATAGCAACCATAGGTTTAGGTTGGATGTTTGACAGTATTTATAATCAATACCTTAACCAGAGCCTAAATCAAAAGCCGGACCAAAACACAGAGCAATCATATCTAGGTAATAATGGACAACAAAGTGTAATAGATTCATTAGAGCAAGTGGGTACTCACTTAGCAGTAGCGCTTTCTGGGATAGATAATCGGCAAGGTTTTATTGAACAGTGGCCGGATAACGGCACCTTGATGTTACATTTAAAACCGTTAGCTAATTTTCCACTACCTCAAGCCTTACTGGTCGAACTTACTGCAGGAAAACCATTATTACTGGAAACCGATGACAGTATTGCCTTGCATTTTTATCTGCCAAGAACTGATGAGTTACTGGTGTTAACAACTCCTCCAGTGACAGTTAATCTAAATAACTCATTTCTACCTATTTTGCTGACCAGTCTATTTTATCTAGCCGTATTAATATTGATGTTACTTTGGCTTTATCCGTTGATGAGAAGGCTAATGGCGTTACGCCAAACAGCCAAGTCTTTTGGCGAGGGAGACTTGAATCAGCGTATTGATGTTGGCTCTATTTCATATATCCGTGACTTGGAACTCGAGTTTAATCGCATGGCGCAGCGTATTGATGATTTAGTTACCGATATAAAACTACTAAGCAGTGCTGTTTCTCACGACTTGCGAACACCGCTGGCTCGGATACGTTTTGGTATTGATACTATTCAAGAAGAAGATGATCCTGTTTTGAGAAAGCGTTATGAGCAACGTATTAGTGATAATGTTGACGAAATGGTAGATTTGGTCGAAAGCTTACTTAGTTATGCTCGTTTAGATCAAACCTTAATTACTTTAAACAAAGCACCTGTTGATTTTTTAGCGCTAACAGCGACTTGTATAAAAAATAAAAGTCAGGACGATATTAATCTTATTTACCATACGCCCAACACACCCATTTTGGTTGAGGGAGATCACTCCTATTTAATGATTTTGATGAGTAATTTATTACAAAATGCCCATCAATATTGCCAAAGCCAGATTTGCGTTAGAGTAATAGAGCAAACTAACAACATAATGGTGATGGTTTCAGACGATGGACCAGGGATCCCTGCAGAGCAACGTGATCAAATACTCAAACCTTTTATTCGTGGAGAGGGCACTGAAAATAAAGTGAAAGGTTATGGTATGGGACTTGCCATCGTTAAGCGCATTGTTGAGTGGCATCATGGTGAAATTGTTATTGAAAAATCAGCTGAGCTGCAAGGTGCACAATTTATCGTAACCTTTCCTAAAACATCAAAATAATTAATATTGACTAAAATAGTAATTTTAAAACAAAAAAAAGCCACGTTAAAAAACGTGGCCAAAAATAATCAGTGTAAGGGAACTACAATTGATTAGGAATTTGAGTAACGTCTCACAAAGTGAGCGATTTGTTGGCCATTACAAATAGTCTGACTTACATCAATATCAGTAGTTGAGATTACTGATTTAAGACCATCTCTTACCGCTAAAGCACAAAGGTTTGATTCAATTGAGTTGTTCGCAGGGACAACCAAAACCTCTTTAGAAGTAACTTCTTTCATTTCGAATGATTTTGAAAAGCGCTTAATGCTTTTTCCATTACAAGTCATTGTTGTAATATAGTTTTTTCCGTATTGTTTTGCATGGACAACAGCTTTTTTATAGCCATCTTCTGCAGCTACCACACATAAGTTACTTGCCACAGTATCATCAAGAGAAACAAATTTTTTGATTGTGGTTGATGCTTGTGCTGCGCTGGTAAATAAAAATACGGCTAATGCTATTATTACGTTTTTCATATGAATCTCTATATAAGTAAAAATTTATTTAAGGTGTTTGGTTATCCCTTAGGGAGTAGAGCAATTATACTAACTATTTTCCGTGTGTAAAGTCATTAGTGTAATTAAATTACATTTATGTAATTTAATTATGTTTTTGTGTCTGTCTTAGATTGTTTTAGGCAGTTTTATAGGTGTTTATAGCGACTTGTTAATATTTCGTTATTGTTTTGTAAGCTTAGCGTCTAACTTAATTACAATGCGAGTGATTGTTGTTTGCATCTAGTGTGATGCTGATAGTTATTTTTTAGGATTTATATATATATGAGTTTTGATTGGGGGGGATATGCGATCGTTACAGGTAACGAAGCGAGTAGGCACTTGTAAACTGCCTACTCAGTAGTTTAGTTTTTTATCGTGATTTTTGTTTCTATATACGCGTCAGTTCCCCATAACGGTACAGTTGAAAGGCTATGCTTAAAACTACCAGAGGTTTCCTTAGTAGCGTAAGACAAGTACATTAATGTTTGATTTTGAGCATCATAAATACGTCTCACTTTCATGCTTTTAAAAAAGATACTTTTTGATTTTTTAAAAACTACTTCACCAGACTTACTTTTATCAATTTGAGCGATCATTGCAGAAGTAATTTTCCCTGTTTGACGGCAAGAAATAGAGCTATCACTGGGATCAGACAAGCTAAAGTTTGCTTCAATGCTTGCCATATGACAGGTAACACCGGGCACTATTGGATCAACTAAGGTATTAAGCTTTATATCCTTTAATGTGAACATACCTAACGAAACATCACCCACTTCATCTTTTGACATACTATTAAATATGAAGAAAGCGCTCACTAATAATAAGAAGATTGAGCCGTAAATTTTTATCTTTTTTAACATGTTAATTTCCATTTTAATGATTATTTTATCAGGGTCATTGATGCTTGGAATGAGCCCGAAGTAAGTGGTTTATTGAATATTAACTGGCATTGTTCATATTTTAAATATAATAAATTGAAATAATACACTTTGGAACGGATTGGTATTATCTTATTCGTTCCCACTGTTCTACCTATAAACATATTTTTATAAGTACTAAATGCTATTGAGTCTATTCTTGCGATAAATTAACAAAGATATAAGGTAGAACTCGGTAATATCACATGTGCACAAGTTTAATTTTGTATACAATCAGTCTACATAAATATTTTGTAAGTGGATGCCATATTCACTTTACCGTGGAGTAAACCAATGCAATCTCTTTCTCACTTTTCTTGTCGATTAATTTTGGCTATTAGTGTCCTAAGTGCCCCCTTTATAGTTACTGCTAATAGTACCGTAGCTGATAGCCTTTTCGAAGCTAAAGATATTTTTTCACTAGAATATGCCAGTGATCCGCAAATTTCACCTGATGGTGAAAAAATCGTTTATATTCGAAATTCTAATGACATCATGACCGATGGGAAAAATAAAAGCCTCTGGTTGATTGATGTTGAAAGTAAAAAACAATTGCCTTTGTTTTCTGATGATAAACAATACTCATCGCCACGTTGGTCTGCAGATGGCGATAAAATTGCCTTTGTAAGTAACTTAACAGGTAGTTATCAAATTCATGTACATTACCTTAAACAAAATCGCACAGCATTAGTCAGCCAACTGCAAGGCAGTATCGGTAGTTTAACCTGGTCACCTGATGGTAAATGGTTGGCGTTTTCACAACTGGTAGCCGATAAACGAACGGTTATTGCCACTATGCCTAAAAAGCCTAAAGGCGCTAAGTGGTCAAAACCTGTTGTTGTTATTGATCAAGCTTACTACCAATCAGATGGTCGAGGTTTAGTTAAACCGGGTTATAAACATATTTTTGTCTTGCCTAGTGAGGGAGGTACGCCACGTCAAATCACAAAAGGGAACTTTCACCACAAAGGAAAGTTAGCTTGGAGTAAAAACAGTGATCGCATTGTTTTTTCAGCTAATCGTATAAAAGATTGGGAATATAAATCACTGGAAGGAAACTTATACCAAGTGGCTCTGACCGATGGAAAACTTACTCAATTAACTTCAACTCCAGGTAAAGAATATAATCCGGTCTTTTCAGAAAATGGCAAGAAATTGGCTTTTATATCAAGATCAAACGCCTTAAACCCTTACCGTAATAGCAAATTACGTATTATGGATTGGAAAACTAAAAAAGTAACTAAAGTTGCCACTGATTTTGATCGTTCCATAAGCGATCCACAATGGTTATCAAGTTCATTATTAGCAATTAGTTATGATGACTTTGGCAAACGTAAACTAGCAACTATAAGTACCAAGGGAAAAATTAAAGACTTAACTGATACGCTTGCAGGTACCAGTATTGGCCGTCCTTATATTAGTGGTAGCTTTACCGCTTCAACTGAAGGTTATATGGCTTTTACCCAAGGTAGTTCAGTTCGACCAGCAGACGTTGCTGTTATTAATACCCGTAAAAAATTAACGCAGTTAACACAACTTAATGATGATTTATTAGCGCATAAAACACTAGGTAAAGTACACGAAGTAAACTACAAATCTTCTTTTGATGAAGAGCCTATTCAAGGCTGGTATATCACGCCACCAAACTTTGACCCTAAGGAAAAGTATCCTCTTATTTTAGAAATACATGGTGGACCTCACCTAGCTTATGGCCCACACTTTTCTGCAGAGTTACAACGTTTCGCAGCAGAAGGTTATGTGGTTTTTTATGATAACCACCGTGGCAGTAGCTCATACGGTGAGCGCTTTGCTATGTTATTAAAATATAAATACAGCTCTAAAGAAGACTTTTCCGACCATAATTCAGGCGTAGATGCCATGTTAGATTTAGGCTTCATAGATGACAAAAACCTATTTATTGCTGGCGGCTCAGCTGGTGGAATTGCAACGGCTTATGCGATTGGCTTAACTGAACGATTCTCTGCTGCAGTTGTGGTTAAGCCAGTGATTAATTGGTTAAGCAAAGTACTCACAGCTGATAGTGGTTTAGGGCAAATACCAACACAATTTCCGGGTATGCCGTGGGAACACGTAGAGCATTACTGGAAGCGTTCACCTATGTCACTTGTCGGTAATGTCACAACACCTACTATGTTAATGACAGGTGAAGACGACTTACGTACCCCCATGGCGCAAACCGAGCAGTTTTACCAAGCACTTAAATTAAGAAAGGTAGATACAGTTTTAATTAAGGTGCCAGGGGCTCCGCACGGTATTGCAGGGAAGCCATCCAGAATGATAACAAAAATTGAGCACAGCCTTGCTTGGTTTGAAAAATACAGTCGTGAGATAAAATAATAGTCAAAAGCTCAATCCTCTCTGTTTGGCTATTATGATAGTGCTGAGATGAATAACTAGATGAAGAACTTAAAAACCAAGCCTAATCGCTTGGTTTTTTTATCGCTATTCTATTAAAGATAAAGACTTTTTAGCCGATAACTCTATATAACGGTTGGCTTTTCACTATGTGAAACCAGCAGGTGGTGCTTATAAAAACGTATAAAATTATGATGTCTTTTGGTCTATAGTTTACTAGCCTTTATCTTTTAATTAACAATATCCGAGACATAATAAAACAAGTCTGTAATCAGATATTTTAAATTATTTTATGTTTTAGCCCTTATTTCAGCTCTTGTTGCACACTATTTTTACTTCAGAGGAATATATTTATCTATGTTGAATTTAACTATTCGCCGTAAAGTTGTACTTACTACCTTAACTGCCGTGGTGTTATCAATATTGATTGTCAGTGCCTTTGCTCTGAACTCAAGCCGAGCCATTATTTTAGAGGCGGCTATTGAAAGAGAGCTACCTTCAGCATTGGGAGAAGTGGCTAATGACTTAAATGCTCACTTACTGTTACCTATTACTGTTTCACAAACCATGTCGAGTAACCTTTACTCTAAGCAGTTTATCAGTAACGGTGAACAAGAAGCTGAACAAAAGCAAGTAGTTGATTATCTAAAGAAAATACAATCTGAATTTAATACTATCAGTGCTTTTTTGGTCTCAGCAAATAGCGGTCATTATTTTACCCCTGGCGGACTTTTTAAAACCTTGTCGCCACAAAATAATAAAGACCAATGGTTCTATAGCTTTATGAGTAGTGGCAAGCAATATGAACTAAGTTTAGATGTTGATGAAGAAACCAATATCCCTACTTTGTTTATAAATTACTTAATGAAAGTAGATGGAAAACCAAGTGCCGTAGCGGGGGTGGGGTTATCATTAGAAAATATGGCTAAAAGTATCAGTCAATACCGCATTGCTCAGACGGGTAAAGTATTTTTAGTCGATCAAGAAGGCAAAATTAAGCTTCACCCTAATACTCAACTCATTGGTAAAAATCTCAGCGATATTGGTGTTACCGCGAGCCAAAATTTACTGTCAAAAACACAATTCTCTTCAACTGAATTTAGTCAAAATGGCACTATAACTCTTATTGCTAGCCGCTATTTAGACAGTATTGGTTGGTATGTGGTTGCTGAAGTACCTAAAAACGAAGTGCTTGGTGGGTTAACACAAGCAACCTGGGCATTAGTGATGATGGGCCTTATTATTGCTGTAATTTCTGCGTTTGTTAGTACTTGGCTGATTTCTCGCTTAATTGCTCCGTTTAGTCAGCTTGCTGACATGTTGGCGGAAATAGGTAAAGGTGGTGGGGATTTAACGCGGCGCTTAGATGACTCTCGTCAAGATGAAGCGGGAACAATGGCAAGAGGGTATAATCAATTTGTAAGTCATTTAAGTGAATTACTTCAACAAGTATCAAATACAGGAAATGAGCTTTCAGAAGCTATTGAAGAGATTGATTCTCAAGCCAAATCTATGGAGTCTGAGATCACTGAACAAGTAAGCCGAGTTGAACAAATAGCTACCGCGATGCATGAAATGGGTATGACAGCAGAAGAAATTGCGGGTAGTGCTAACAATGCAGCACAAACCGCACAAGCTGCTGATGCAACGGTACAACAAGGTAATAATTCTGTAGTGCAGACTATCGCAAGTGTTTCTGATATGAGTGAGCAACTCGACTCAACTAGTACGATGATCGCGCAATTAGCTGAAGATGCTCGCTCTATTGATACGGTCGTTGAAGTTATACGTAGTGTGTCAGAGCAAACGAACTTGTTGGCGCTTAATGCAGCCATTGAAGCTGCTCGTGCAGGGGAGCAAGGTCGAGGTTTTGCCGTTGTTGCTGATGAGGTAAGAACCTTAGCGTCACGTAGTCATGATTCTACCGAAGAAATTAGAAACATTATTGAAAAACTGCAAGCTAAAACAGAAGAAGTGGTTGCCGCTATTTCACACAGCACAGAACTGAGTACAAATAGCCAAACTGAAGCGGGTCATTCGGGTAAACATTTAGAAAGTATTTCTGAAAGTATTGCCATTATGAATGATATGAACCTACAAATTGCCACTGCAACGGGGGAGCAATCAAATGTCGTGGGTGAAATTAATCCTCATGTTACCGCTGTTGCCGATATATCACGGGCGAACAGTGAAATTGTCCAGCAAACCTCTATTGCCTGTAGTGAGTTAAGAAACAAAGCAAGTCATCTAAATGAACTAGTATCTCGCTTTAAATTTAATTAGTTCAACAGCCTAAACAATAAAAATGCCAGTCAATAATATTGACTGGCATTTTTGTATAATTATTGCTTAGTAAAAGCTATTTGTTCAATCGCCTAGGCGAAATTGCTACCAAATACGAACACGTTCATCTTCTGCTAAATACAAGGCATCACCTGGTTTCACGTCAAACGCTTTGTACCATGCATCGTGGTTACGTGGTGCTTGAGCACGGAAACGTCCCGGTGCATGTGTGCCACCACGTAATTGATTCAACATGCTCTTTTCAGTACGTTTTTCTTTCCATACTTGTGCCCAAGCAAGGAAGAAACGTTGGTCACCGGTTACGCCGTTAATAACAGGGGCTTCTTTGCCATTTAAGCTCAATCTATAGGCATGGTAGGCCATTGATAAACCCCCAACATCCCCAATGTTTTCGCCTAAGCTATTACGACCATTAACAAAGTTATCAGGGATAGGTTCGTATTTATTGTACTGAGCGACTAATTGATCCGCTTTCGCATCAAATGCGTCTCTGTCCTCATCAGTCCACCAGTTACGTTGAATGCCATTAGCATCTGATTTTGAACCTTGGTCATCAAACCCGTGGCCCATCTCATGACCAATTACGGCACCAATAGCACCGTAGTTAACGGCAGCATCTGCATTAGGATCGAAAAATGGCGGTTGTAAAATTGCGGCAGGAAATACAATTTCATTAAATGAACTATTGTAGTAGGCGTTCACACGTTGTGGTGTCATGCCCCAGCGATTTCGATCGGTTTTCTTCAACTCTTTAGCTACGCTATCTGCTTTGAAAAATTGACGAAGGTGTCTAATGTTACCCAATAAGTCATTTTTAGAAATAGTTACGCCGTCAAATTCCTGCCATACATCAGGGTAACCAATTTTAGGGTTAAAAGCGGCAAGTTTAGCGTGAGCATTAACTTTAGTTTCTTCTCCCATCCAATCAAGTCCGTCGATACGTTGACCTAATGCTGTTCTAAGGTTCTCTACAAGCTGAGCCATTTGCAGTTTCGAGCTTTCAGGGAAATAACGCGCGACATACACTTTACCAATAGCAAAACCTAAAGACTCGGTATCTGACATTTCACCTATTGCACGCTTCCAACGTGGACGAGGCTCTTGCTGACCATTTAGTTCTTTGCCATAAAAAGCAAAGTTAGCGGCATAAATATCTTCAGACAATAAACCAGCATTACCACTAATAGTGTGGAAGGTTAAATAGTCTTGCCAAACCGTTAAAGACTCAGAGTTGATCAAAGCAATCATCGCTTTTATTGGCTCTGGTTGGGAGATATTTAATTGCGGTACTTTATAGCCAGATTGTGCGAAATAAGTATCCCAGTCAAAGTCAGGATACTGTTTAGCTAAATCTGCACGTTTAACTTGGTTCAGGGTTAAATCACGGTTACGTTTTTTCTCACGTGGCCAATGCCCTTGAGCAATTTTTGTTTCGAGTGATAAAATTTGTTCTGCGCGCTGTTGACCGTTTTCAATACCTGCAAAAGCGAGCATGGTTGCTATATGCGCTACATAGGCATTACGGGTTTTTTCAAAACGTTCACTCTCTTCTAGGTAGTAAGAACGATCAGGAAGACCCAAGCCACCCGCACCCATAGACATTTCATATTGGTTTGGGTCTAAGCGGTTAAACCACATATAACCGCCAATAGGAGATTCTGAGCCTGTTAACCAAGCTTCACCAAATACTTTGGTTAAGTCTTTAGTGGTTTTTACCGCGTTGATTTGATCTAACGTTGACTGAATTGGGCTGATGCCTAATTTGTTGATGGTCTCAGTGTCCATATACGCTTGGTAGAAATCAGCAACTAATTGCTCATCAGCATTAAGGTCACTGCGACTGGTAATGTCATCTATGATTTCTTTTACTTGTGTTTCACTACGCTCAGCTAAGCCAGTAAAAGCACCATAGCGGGTTTTGTCTGCAGGCATAATATAATGGTCATACCAAGTACCACTGGCATACATAAAGAAGTCATCACCAGGCTTAACTGCTTCATTGCGGGCGCTTAAATCAACACCAAAGCTGCCTAATTCGGCTTTTGTGGCAACAACACTTTTATTGCTGTCGTTACTTGCTTCAAACATGCCACAACCACCTAAAAATGTTGTTGCTAAGGCAAGGGCTATCAAAGATTTTTTCATTAAATATTTCTCTTATTTTGATACCCATGATACATCAAAATACGTGTTTCAGGATATCTGGGTAATTCATGTTCAAGGCGCCTTTTTTTATTAAGGGTTTTTCCCTTAAAAAGAGGGGCAACGATGATCATGGTTTGCTCAGACATCCCTGTAAGGCTGGTTTAGAAACGCTTTATGCTACGTTATTGATTTAGACAATAGAATAACTATTCTCTGCAATCAATGCCTTACCTAAAGGCGTTTCTAATTCCAGCTGAATCCTGCATTTTGAAGTAACATGGGTATATATTAGTTTTATTAAGTGGAATAAGCTGCTTGAGAACAAAAAGTAAACCTTATAAAGAGTGCTTTTTAAAACCGCGCTATATCAAAGCTATTTCACTATTAACAAAACCATTTTGTCGTATGTAAAAAAAATGTCAATAAGGATACGATTAACTGTCGTGTTTAGTCGATGGTTTTAGGTTAAAGAGTTCACCTAGGTGCCACTATTAAGTTAAATCACTTTTGCAATTATTAGTATTGCTAGGTATAAAGGCGGTCATTATTCATCTTTTATGAGTTAGCTAAGTGAAAAAATTTCTGTGTACCTATCTATGTTTGCTTTTACCCTTAATCACAGTACCGGCTTTGGCGAAATCTAGCTTAGAGAAGTCGGGTGATATCGTTCATTTACTTCTTCCAGCAGCAGCCTTTGGCGCTACGCTAATTATCGAAGATGATTTTCAAGGCAGTTGGCAGCTAATTAAGTCGGGCGTCGTCTCTCGCGTGGCAGTGGAAGGTTTAAAGTATGGTATTGATAAAGATAGACCCGATGGCTCAGGTGACGATTCGTTTCCCTCAGGACATACTGCCGATAGTTTTGCTTCAGCAACATTTATTCAACAGCGTTATGGCTGGAAGTGGGCTATTCCTGCCTATGTTGGCGCAATATTTGTTGGTTATAGCCGAGTAGAAAGTGATAAACACTTTGTTGAGGATGTATTAGCTGGCGTGGCTATTGGTATAATGTCGGGACTGTATTTTACCGAGCCTTATTCTGGTATTACTATTTCTCCGACGGCTAGCAGTGGCCATTACGGTGTAAATTTCAGCGGTACATTTTAACTATTTGTTTGACCTAGTAACTTAATAAATAAAGAGAGTAGATGCATGACAAATAAAGTATCAATAGAAGTACAAGACCAAGCAATGAAAGTTGCCAAAGGCACGCAAAAGAAAGGTCAGAGCAAAGAGCAAACCAAATTAATAGCTCAAGGAATAGAGAAGGGCATAGCTGAGTATAAAAAGCAGCAAAGTAAAAAATCTCGGGAGCGAGATAAAGATCGTAAACAACAAGCCAAGCAAAAGCAAAGAGCAGCTGATGAGCTAAGTGGTTTGGATGAGTTAAAAGCAGATACCGGTGGTAATAAACTGCCTTGGCTTTTGTTAGGCTTTAGTTGGCTTGGTTTTGTTGCTTACTTGTTTTTTATGCCACAGCTGCTTAGTTAATGTGTTTACCTTTTGTTGATTTTAAATTGAGTTGGACGTTAGGTAATAAATATAAACCCAAAAAAATACTTACTCTTGTTACAGAGTAAGCTTCTAACCTTTATCTAGAGCACCTAAAAATAAATGTCTTTAAGCGGGCAACCTTCGCTGATTATCATACTCGTTAAAGGGAAAAATAAGGCTACTGTCTTCACCTTTATCTATGACGGGCTGTTTTGCTAATGCCAGTTTAATTACTTCAAGCTTATTTGAATCGACTAACATTAATGACTTACCTGTTGCTAAGTCTTTATTGAATCGTAAAATCTTATAGTTAACATGAAGTAAGCCAACGAATGCACCAATAAGACATCCCAACGCTAATGAAGCCAATAAGGTGATTGCTATCACAGCTTGCTTGATTACCTCACTCTCATCCCAAAAAGGCATGCTAATAATGAGGATAACGGCACCCGTTATCCCCATCACTATTCCTAACAAGGCGCCGTGTTCTCCACCACGCACTAAATCAGATGTTTCTATAATACTCCCTTCATGCAAATGATGTTGTAGGATGCCTTTTCTATCATTACAAATCACATGAATATTATTTTCATTGATATGCAATTGATCATGCAATATTGATGCAGCCTTATCTACATCATCTAAAGAATCTGCTAGGAAATATTCGCGCCTCATGTCATTTCACCTTATTTGATTCATTACTACCCAAACATAAGCCTAGTACTCACTTATCGAGAAAACGAGTAGTTTTCATTATGAAGTGGCCTTAGTTTGTAACGTGATATAAATGAATACATAATTTCACACACTCAGGGGTAACAAAAGCAAGGTGCAACACAAGAGTTATCTGAGCTGATGAACTAACAGAAAATACAACGTCTAATAACTTACCTTGGCTTTTGTTAGTTATGAATTGGCTGGGATTTATCTGTTTTTGCTTATGGGGGATTTTGTATTGGGTAAATATCATGAATGTACATGTCAATATAAAGGGCGTTTTTACCACAAAACGCTCTTAAATATTAGAGTTGTAAACTCCAATTTTACGTTATAACTCTCTGGATAGCTGACGTTAGAATACGTTTCTATCTCGCTTTAGCCCCAAAATCCTTAGTTAGAAGCTATACCTTTTTAGCCATGTTCACTTCGCTACTATGTCTTGAAAATTACCTTGCCTAAAGTAGCGTCCAAAATAATAGCTATATTTGATTACCATAGTAAGCTGACTTAGAAACACCAAGTTATATTAAAAACACGTGTCGTTATTTAGAATCAAATAACCAGATACGCATTACTGAAACTAAGCTGTCAAAATCAACAGGTTTAGTTATGTATTCTGAAGCACCTGCTTTAAAACATTTTTCCCTATCTTCAGGCATTGTTTTTGCGGTAAGTGCAATAATGGGAATGTTTTTGTAATCGTCCATTTTTCTAATTTCTTCGGTAGCTTTATTACCATCCATTACGGGCATCATTGTATCCATTAAAATCAATTCAAAATCTTTTTCCTTTATTAATGAATCTAGCGCTACTTGACCATTCTCAGCTAATTCAACGTCAAGACCAATTTCAATTAACATTTTTGAAAGGGCGTAGCAATTCCTCATATCATCATCAACTAGCAGTATTTTACGACCTTTAAGTAATGCTTCTTCATCGTGAAGTACGTTAATAACTTCGCTTTTGTCCTTATCTATCTGATGCAAAAATAATGAAACATCATCTAATAGGCGCTCTGCTGAGTTCACACCTTTAATAACAATCGAGGCGGAATAAGCATCCAACTCTTTTTGCTCTTGCTCGCTAATTTCACGTCCTGTATAAACGATAATTGGAGGGATATCTTCTAGTTCGCTTTCATTAATCGTTTTTAGCAACTCGAAACCACTCATATCAGGCAAACCTAAATCAAGGATGATACAATCATATTTTTCAGTGTTTATTTTAGCTATACCTTCGTTGCCAGTGGCGACAGCTGTGATTTTTATATTATTACTTTCAAGCAATTGACGGGTTGCTTTTTGATTTCCTGGGTCATCTTCAATAATTAGTAATCTTCTATCACCTTCACGGATACTACGCTTATCATCACTCATACCATCAACTTCTGCAAAGGGCGTTGCAGCAAGTGATTGGTTTTGTTCTTTCTTCTCTTGCACTGCTGTTTTTTTCTGTTCGCTGGCATTCGTCTTATGAGGAGAAGTAAAAGAAGCCTCGTCAGACTCAGCTAAATCTTGTGCTAGTTTCCTTTCTAATGATAAATACAGAGTAAAGGTGCTGCCAGCTTTTAATTTACTTGTTAAGTGGATTTCACCGCCTAATAAGCGGCTTAACTCTCTTGCTATGGTAAGCCCTAACCCTGTGCCCCCATATTTTCGACTGGTGGTGCCATCCTCTTGTTGAAAGGCTTCAAAAATAGCTAGCTGTTTATCTTTAGGAATACCGATACCACTATCAACAACGGCAAAAGCGATGCTATCTTCTACGGTGAGTTGGCTATGTGAAAATACTACCGTTTTCTCTGGTTTACTTATAGTTAATGTTACAGTGCCTTGTGGGGTGAATTTCATTGCATTAGAGAGTAAGTTACGTAATATTTGTTCTACACGTAAGCCATCGCTAATGAAACTTTCTGGAAGGTTGTCAGCTATTTCTACGTTAAAACTTAAAGCTCTGTCGTTTGCTATAGGGTCAAACATTTTATTTAAATTACGCTTAAGAATATCAAAAGAAACCGATTCACTATGTATAGTTAGCTTGCCTGCTTCTACTTTAGAAAGATCCATGATGTCATTAATTAAGGATAATAGGCTATTACCACCATCGTATATAACTTGGGCATCTTCAACTTGTACTGTGCTTAAATTGCCTTGTGTGTTATTTGCTAATCCTTTGGCAAGTAATAATAAACTGTTAAGTGGTGTGCGAAGTTCATGTGACATGTTAGCTAAAAATTCAGATTTATACTTACTGGCAATTGCCAGTTCTTTTGCTTTTTCTTCAATTTCTTGATTTTTAATCTCAATATCGCGCTGTTTGATTTCTAAGGCTTGGGTTTTACCTTCTAAGTCATTATTCGCTATTTGTAATTCGCTTGATTGTAAGTTTAATGTTTCAGCTTTTTGCTCTAACTCATCGTTGGTGGCTCTGAGTTCTTCTGATTGACTCTGCAGTTCTTCTGTTTGGCTTTGTGATTCTTGCAATAAATTAACAATCCGCTTTCTGCTCACTAAGCTATTCATTGTTATGCCTAAACTAGCAATAACTTGATTAAGAAAGTCTATTTGAATCTCAGTAAACAGCTTAAAACTTGCGACCTCAATGATGGCGATACAGTTATCTTCAAAGAGAACAGGTAATACTATGATATTAAATGGTTTTTTCTCACCTAAACCGGAACTGATTTGAATGTAATCGTCAGGTACATTGGTGAGTACTATGTTGTGCTTTTCTAACGCACATTGACCAACTAATCCTTCTCCGATTTTGTAACTATTAGATATATTTTTCCTCTCAACATAAGCATAACTACCAAGTAAGTGGTAACTATCACTGTTTTGCTCGGTTGTTTTGGCATAAAAAACGGCGTGACCAGCCTCTAAGGCCTGTGCTATTTCACTGACCAGTTGCTGCGCCATACTTTGTAAATCATCTATGCCTTGAGATACTTTACTTATTTTTACTACTTGAGTTTTAAGCCAGTTTTGTGCTTCGACTTGCTGGTTTCTATCGGTAACTTGTTGCATCATATGGGAAAGTGCTATGCCAAATTCATCTTGGCTTGAACGCGGGGTGATTTGACTACTGTAGTTGCCATTAGCAAAAGCATTTGCTTGCTCGACCATTTCTTTGAAGTTTAGCTGCATTTTATTCAGGGCAATACCGAGAGAATCTTTTTGTGAGGTAAGCTCAATGTTAGTACTTAAATCACCTTGGGCTATTTTCTCAGTCATCTTTATTTTTACCGTTAATGCATTAATCATCAGTTGCAATGCAGCATAAATACCGGTTTGTTTGTCGTTTTTAGTGTTTATATCCATATAAACATTACCTATTGCTACTTCATTCGCTATTGCTTCAATAGTTGCTGGTTCACCACCAACAGCGCGTAATATAGTGTTGGTTATCCAGTAACTAATTAAAACCCCAATAATTAAGGAAATAATAGCTAAGGTGATGATAATACTGTTAACGGTATTGAGCGTATCAGATAAAGCATTAAGAGCATTGTCAGCGTCTGTTTGCTCTTCTAATGATGAACTATCGAGTATTTCTTCTAATTGATTAAGTATGTCGTGCTCGAGCCTATCAATCACTCCTAATGCTCGACTTCTGGCTTGTGGATCATAACGACGAAAAACGGCATCGGCGGTGCGTACTATGTCGCTGTAAAGTCGGTTAATGGTAATTAAGTCACGAATTTCGGTAGGCTTTTGCTCAAGAGGCTCTAGCAAATTAAAATATTGAGTAAAGTCATCGGCATTTTCTCTAAATTCGACTTCTTCATCGCTTTCACCACCGACAAAATCACTTAAAGAGGCTAACATATCTCCGGCTTCATCTACCAATTCAAGGTAATAACGCACACCGGGTAAATCATCGTTAACAGCTTCATTAATGTCTGTTGTATTAAGTGCCTCGGCAAACTCTTCATCTTTTAATTTGTCGAGTAATGTTTCTAATTCAGCCCCTTGCTTATGCTCTAAATCATCAATGATTTGTTTTGCCCAAATTTCATCTTGCGGTTTATATTTATTAAAGACCTGCTCATTAATTTCTTTGACATACTGACTTACCAGTAGTTCTATTTTTGCCATTTTTTCTCTGTCACTTTCTGAAGAAGACTCTAATGGTTGTAACTGAGTGAAGTAAGTTAGAAATTCTTGGTGGTTTGCGTGGAAGTCATCTACCTCATCAATCTCACCTGTAGTGTACTCAACTACATTACTATGCATGTCGCCAATTTCATCAAGTATTTGCAGGTATAAAATAACGCCAGGCACGTCATCGTTATGAATATCTTCGGCGTCAGCATGAATGCTAGTATTTAAATAATAAGTTGTGCCACCTAAGGTAAGAATTAATGAAAGGATCACAGCAAAAGCGGCACTAATTTTTTTACCTATGGTTAAATTCATTTTGTTAATCCAACAATATGTTAAGGCATGTTATTTAATTTAGTATAAAAAGTTCAATTGTGCTTAATCTCTCGAAAAAGGGATAACAGAATAGGTAGGAGCTTGAGTTGTTGTCGATTCTGTAGACAGGTTACTGCTAGGGTATATTAATAGGTAGCATTATTTCAAAGCGGGTGCCTTGGTTGGGTTTGCTATAACATTTAATATCGCCTCGTAGTTTGTGCATGACCAAATTATAAATAATAGATAAACCTAAACCACTGCCACCAGCGAGGTGTTTAGTGGTAAAAAAGGGTTCAAAAATTAATACACGCACTTCTTCAGACATACCTAAGCCATCATCTTGATATTGCAAGTGTATCCGGTTGTCTTTTAGTGATAACTCAATAGTAATATTGCCGGTTAAGCTTTCCTCAAATGCATGTAACAAAGAGTTCATTAGTAAATTGGTGATTATTTGAGAAATACTGCCGGGACAAGTATTGATAAGAATTTGGCTATCACCCATAACCTTTACGTTTATTTCGGTATGTTTTAATGCGGGGCGCAGGCTGATTATTGTGCTTTCAATGTAGTCATATAAATTAAACTCACGATTCTTCTCACTACTTATATCAACCGCAATTAATTTAAAATTACTGATAAGCTCAGCTGCTCGCTCTAAGTTTGTTAAAATGAGCGAAGTGGCTTGGCAGGTTGTCGATAAAAACTCATCTAAGTGTGCTTTACGGGTCTTGCCATTATTAACGGTAACTTGCATTTTTTGGCTGTCACCATTTAAATAAGAGGCAGCAGTAACACAAATACCTAGTGGTGTATTCAATTCGTGAGCAATGCCTGCAACTAAGCGGCCAAGTGATGCCATTTTTTCGGTTTCAACCAACTTATTTTGCGTATCCATTAACTCAGTGAGAGATTCTTGTAATTCGTGCGTACGCTCTTTGACTATTCTTTCTAAATTACTTTTGTTGAGACGTAATTCCGTTTCGACTGCTTGTCGCACTTTGCATGCCTGCTCGAGTTTAGCCTTATCTTGGAATAGCTCCAAAAAGACATTGACCTTACTTTTTAATATTTCGCCATTGATTGGTTTTACTAAATAATCGACTGCACCACTAGCGTAACCTTTAAATTCAAAACTTTCATCACGATCAAAAGCGGTAATAAATATAATTGGAATATGTGAGGTTTTTGGATGATTCAGTAATAAAGAAGCGGTTTCAAAGCCGTCCATTTCAGGCATTTGCACATCCATTAAAATCAAAAAGAAATCGTGTTTATGTGCCACCGATAATGCTTGTTGTCCCGAAAAAACTTTAACAAAATCTAATTCTAAGGATTCTAGAGTACGCTCGTAAACTCTGTGATTGTTGGGCTCGTCATCAACGATGAGTATTTCTCTAAGAGAGGTATTCATAGCTACTCCATTAGCAACCTAATTAAAAAATCACTAATATCGACTAATGGGAGAATATAGTTTACATGTGTGGTGCTAATGGCTGTTTGTGGCATAACAGAAAATTCGGCACTTTTGGGATCTTGTACTAAGGATAGACCATGATAAAAGTTTATGCTTCGCAAGCCTAAGCTACCATCGTTATTTGCGCCGGTTAATATTAGACCAATTAACGTTTCTTGATAAGCTATAGCCGCAGAGTCAAATAAAATATCGATGGAGGGGATAGAGTAATTTACCTTGCCGTCAATACTTAAGCTAAATGTTTTGTCGCGTTCAATTAATAAGTGATAACCTGAAGGGGCAATATAAACACAACCTTGCTTAATTGGTGCTCCGATACTGGCAGATAAAACCGTTAATGATGACCGTTTATTTAAATATGATACTAGATAATCTTCTGTTTCATGCTTTCGATGTGGCACGATAACTATGGGTAGCGGAAAATCACTGGGTAATGAAGGAATAATTGCGCTAAGGGCTTTCAAGCCGCCCGCAGAAACACCGATAACCAAAGCTTCATAGGTTGGCGCAAAGTCGGTAGATTCTTTCTTTATTGGCATAGTTTTCAAAATATTCTCTTTGTTGGCTAAAATCTAAGCTTTCTTTATCACCTAATATTAGAAAACCACGGTGGATCAGGCTTTCTTTAAGTAGGTTTAGCACGCTATTTTGTAAGGTTGCATCAAAGTAAATTAAAACGTTTCGGCAAAAAACAAGGTGCATTTGAGCAAATACTTGGTCTTTCATTAAATTATGATTAGCAAATGTTATATATTTTTTAAGTGAGTCATCAAAATTAATGATATTACCTTGTTGCTGATAATAATGACTTAGGCTAGATTTACCTCCTGATTTTAAGTAGTTTTCATTATACTGTGGCATTTTATCTGCTTTGTAATTTCCTCGTGTAGCTAACTCAAGTGAATGGTTATTATAATCGGTGGCATAGATACGTGTGCGTGGTAACAAACCTTCTTCATCTAATAAAATAGCCATTGAATAAGCCTCTTCACCTGTTGCGCAGCCGACATGCCAAATATTTACGCGAGAGTAGGTTTTAAGGTGCTGACAAACACTGGTTCTTATTTTTTTAAACACATATGGGTCTCGAAACATTTCGGTAACAGTGACAGACATATCTTTAAGAAATAAATTAAAAAAACTAGGCTCATATAAAATTTTGCAGGTCATTGCTGAAATATTAACTAATTTTGCTAACCTTAAGCGATTTATGACCTTTCTTTCTAAAGAAGCACGGGCATAATGTCTAAAGTCATAACCGTATCGAAAGTAAATTGCCTCTAGTAGTTGAGTAATTTCGAAATGCTGCAAATCAACCTGTTTTACCAAAGTAGTCACCAACTTATCTTTTCATATTGTAAATAAAAATATCGTTTTAGCGCATTGATCTTCCGTTAGTATAGACAATGATTTATTGGTAGGAAGGGATTAACGGGGCATATTTATTGTTGTTTGTTAAATACTCTTTGTTACTAATGTTGAGAAATGTTGACAGAAAGATATCAAATCCACTTTTATGATTTTACAATATCTTTCTTTTATCCGTCTGTGATCTTTAGTGCCTGACAGCACAATAGAATTATGAAATTAATATCCGCTATAGGAAGGTAAATTTGACGTTTCAACTAACTTCTATAACCTAGATTAATTGCCTAGAGTGTTAAAACTTAAAACAACGTTGTGGGTTGAGTATTATTGACATGAGGAGAATACTTCTTACTGGCCTCAGTCGTTGATGAGGCCAAGGCATTATGACTAGCTGTAAACGCGCAAGCAAAACCTACGCTTTTACAATACTATTATCTAACATGGATATCCATAGTAAACACTTTGTTAATAATGACTTACGGTGCCTTTCAACAAGTAAGTCCAGCCTGAAATCGTAATTATATAAAGCAATGTTTAACGAGTCTTTACTGGCTTTTCCACGGTAAAATGCTGCACCATTATTTGTAACTTATTTGATAGTGTCGCTAGCTCAGTACTTGCTTGTGAAATTTGTAGGGTAGCAGACTCTCCTTCATTAGAGATTCGTTGAACATTATCCAAATTTTTACTGACGTCATGGGTTACCGCACTTTGCTGCTCTGTTGCTGTAGCTATTTGGCTATTCATGTCACTGATATGGGTAATGGAGGCTGAGATAGTATCTAATGCACTTTGTGCTTTTGTTACGGTAAGCACACTCTGTTGCGCCTGTTCTTTACCGCGCGTCATACTAACAACGGCATCTTTAGAGCCTAATTGCAGTTTTTCAATTAATGATTTTATTTGCAGTGTAGATTCTTGAGTTTTTTGTGCCAAAGAACGTACTTCATCTGCAACAACGGAGAAACCGCGTCCTTGCTCTCCGGCACGAGCAGCTTCAATAGCGGCATTTAGTGCCAGCAAATTGGTTTGATCGGCTATGCCATTAATCACTTCTAAAATAGCACCAATACTCATAGAGTCATCCGCTAATTCAAGCAGTTTATCTGAAGTCTCTTCAACAATTTCTGACAGCTGATTAATTGATACAACTGTTTTTTGTACAATATCTTGACCAGAGTTAGCCTCGATATTTGCATCGGTAGCTGCATCAGCGGCTTGAATGGCATTATTGGCAACGTCAGCGACTGTTGCTGTCATTTCAACCATAGCTGTAGCTACTTGCTCGGTTTCTGACTTTTGTTCTTGTGCTCCTAGACTACTTTGCTCTGTTACCACAGATAATTGTTGCGCTGAAGATGCCACCTCTTGGCTAGCACCTGAAATCTGACTAACTACGCTTCGTAAGTTAGTCACTGTATCACCCAGCGCATTAAACAGCTGACCAACTTCGTCTTTAGCACCTTGTTCAACTGTGATTGTTAAATCGCCTTTAGCCAATTGTTTGGCTATAGCAACAACACGATTTATCGGGCGAGTTATACTAAGTGAGATAAAGTATGAGAAGATAATACCCAATAACAATGCTGCTAAGCTGATAGTGAGGACTAAAGTTGATGTGGTGTTATTGCTTTCTTGAAGTTTTGGGCCTAATTTGTCTTGATCTGACATAACCGACAATTTTATCTCGGTCGCCTGTTTGGCTACAATTGGACCTACCTTATCTAATTTATTATCAATCAAATCATTACGCTGACTAATAAGCTGGTCTAATTGTTCCATGGCTGCTAAGTAAGCAATATGTGCATTCTTAAACTCATTAAATAATGCTCGCCTCTTAGTATTTTGCAAGCTGATATCAAGTTCTGACGAAAGTATATTGAGTTCACTTTTCATGTTTTTTAGTGCAAAAGTAAAGTCTTCCTTTGCGTTAGATTTAAGAAATTTGGCAACATACAGACGGCCCAATAATAGTTTTTCTTGTACTTGTGAGGCTTTATAAGAAGCGGAAACATCGTCATCTTGGTAAGCACTTAAAATGATTGCCGTCATGGCTTTTCTCATTTTTAAGCCATTAGGATCTAATTGCTCTGTGACAACACTATTACGTAAGTTCACAAGCTTAACAACTTTATCAAAGGACGCTTTATAACCAGTTATTTCATCAGAAATACGCTCTACCAGTTTAGCTCGTTCGGCTTTGTTTATTTCTCTTTTTGCTTCATTTAGCAAGGACTGCATTGCTACAAGGTAGTGATTATATTGTTCAATATCTTTATTGCTATGGGTTATCAAGTAATCTTTAACATTCATTCGTACCATTAACATATTCGACAATAATTCACTTGATAAATTACTATCACGAGCAAGCTCTCTGTACTCAGTAAAACCATTGCTAGCGGCTTTGATACCCGTATGGGAAACACTGGCAACCGCTAATAACAATAACAAGATGAACGTGGAACTTAGGGTGATTTTCCATGATAATTTTAAATCGCGATACATTTTTAATCCTTTCAAGAATTGCACTTTAGTGCAAATGATAACCATTCCTATTTGCGACATGTTAGCAGGGTTATAGAATAAAAAGCTATTATTACTGTTAATAATGACTGAGTGTCTAAATAACCAGCCTTAGAAAGGGCAGCTATTGAAGCTAATATTTGTGAGAAACACTTACTGTTTTAATCAAGACTAATCGGATAAATCATGATCTATGTCCAAACCTCTCGGGACTGAATTTGACAATATATCGCTTTATTTTCCGTTAGAGCGAGTTTATACCCGTTACCATTCAAAGTGCTCGATTTCAGTGGGAATTAAAATGCCTTTAGGCAAGGAAAATAATCCCCACATAGTCACTCTATGTGTTGATTATTAACCGCAGCATAAAGTCATTTTAAACCCATCAGAGAAGCGTTTGAGCAATACCACTTCTTCGTTGCAGTGACTTAGAAGGGAATAACCATTCCTTCATCACTGCGCCTTGAATTGAAATCGCTCAACCGCTCTGAAACATGCATCTTGAATGGTGACGGGTATATGAATTCTTGGCCGCAATATGTAACCGAACTTCCCGAAGGGCATCCGGTAAAAGTCTACTTTGAAGAAAATCACTTAATCCAGTCATTATTATCACAACTTTCATCTTCAGATGCAGAGCAAGATTTTGAACTGTTCTTTAACTTATTTAATCAACTAGCTGAAGTTGAAAAGCGCTTCGCACGTAAAGAAAATCAGCTTTTCCCTTATCTTGAAAAGCATGGTTGGACTGGACCTAGTCAAGGTATGTGGGCTTTTCATGATGAGATACGTGATTTATTTCGCGAAGTTCGTGCCTGTATTGAGGCTAAAACACTTAACAAAATCTCGCGCATTATTAAACGGATTGCTGGTGAGTTATTTCATTTAATGGAAGTTGAAGAACATAGATTGTTTCCTAATGCCTTAGATTTACTCAGTGAAGATGACTGGAAAGAAATGCGTGAGGGTGATGTGGAAATTGGTTGGATGTTAACGCAAGAGCCTGCGCCCTATCCTGTAAGTGAGGCTGAAAGAAAGGTTGAAAAAGGGGAAGAAGCAGGGGGTGAAGAATATGTGCACCCCGGTGAAGATAGACGTAAACGTCGTTTACCCTTTTCAACTGATGACAGGATCCGAATGAACGAAGGCTATTTGGCTACTGAGCAACTTAACTTGATGTTGCAATTTATGCCTGTAGATTTAACTTATGTTGATGAAAATGACTTAGTTGTGTTTTATAACAGAGGTGATAACCGTGTTTTCCCTCGATCTTCGGGAATAATTGGCCGCGAAGTTAAATTCTGTCATCCACCTAAATCACTTGATCCTGTGTTACAGATCCTTGAAGAGTTTAAAAAAGGCACTCAGGATACGGCCGAATTTTGGATTAACTTTAAGGGAGATAAAAAAATTAATATTCGCTATTTTGCTGTTAGAGATAAAGACGATAACTATAAAGGTGTGATTGAGATGTCACAAGATATCACTGAGATTTTAAAGATTGAAGGGCAAAAATGTTTGCTTGATTTGAGCTAGTTACTTTTAAATGGTATAGTACATTTATATGGTATACAATATATCATATAGTGTGTTTGATATAATTTTTAAACAAAAGGTAATATGATGGAAACAAATAGTACAGATTGGCGATATACGGTTATGCCGGCCGTATTTACCTGGCTAAAAGAGTCAGAATCTGGTGCCCTTGAAATTGACTTCGATACAACACAAAAACAGGCAGCAGCTGTTTTAAAAGCTCAGGGAAAAGGCGGAAGCAGAATGGGCGGACTTGTCGCTTCTGGTACTCTGGGTGAGAATAGCTACCTGAGCACCGAACAGCGTCTTTCTTTACTTAAATCCCTTTCTGAGGTTGCCAAAGAATACAAGGTCCCGTTGATCAGTGGAGCTGCAGCAGAAACTAAGGAAGAGCTTGCCAAAATCATTGAAGGACTTGCAACGGTTGGCGTGGATACTGTCATGGTGATGCCGCCAAAAACTAAGGCGGTTCCTTCTGATGAAGAAATGTATGCATACTATGAGCTTGCTGCAATAGCTGCAAAAGAGGCAGGCGTAACAATTATGCCTTATAACAACCCTGATGCAGCCGGATATCATGCAATTTCAACAGATATTCTTAGAAGACTTGCTGCTCTACCTGAAGTAACTGCTCTTAAAATATCGACTACAGATGTTTCAACTATTGAAACGCTGATGTTAGAGAACAAAGATTTAAAAATCTTGGCAGGTGTTGATACTGTTACTGTACATGCAGGACTTGCTGGAGCATGCGGTGGCATTACAGGTGTAGGTACTATCTTCCCAAAAGCTAGTGTTACTATGCAGGAGCATGTTCTAAAAGGAGAATGGGCTGAGGCAAACAAAATTTCTCAGGCTATGAATTCTATATCATATCTTGATGCTCAACCTTTGCTTATGGAATACCTTAAGTTTGCTATGGGAATTCATCATAATGATGCTGATGGAGGGCTTCGTACCCTTGGTAAGAAATTAACTCAACAGCAAATTGATGATGTCCGCGCAAGATATATTTTAGCAAAAGAAAGACTTGAACTTCTGGATTTATTAGACTAATCCTTTCAAGCAAAGATAAAGTAAAGGCAGTGTGATTTATTACCACACTGCCTTTTTTATGTTTTCCACTGTGAACAGGTTGTTTATTAGAGTAATACCATTTGGATTAATTAAGGTTACAGAATTCAATGAGAATAAATTTTCAAGAACAAGGCGCTTGATTGAGCAATAGCTGGCTATTGGGATTGAAAGCAACGACGTTATTGGATATTTAGACCATTTGAAAATGATCACTTAATTAGTGCAATTGGTATAAGCTAGTTGAAGCGACTAATACAAAAAGCGCTAACATCTACTTCGGTTGCCTGTTTAGATACTAGCTGACCAATAAGTTTGCCCGTTACCGCCCCTTGCGTTAATCCCAAGTGTTGGTGACCTAGTGCAAAGAATACTTTGTCATGATTTGGTGCTTGGCAGATAACAGGTAGAGAATCTGGTAATGATGGGCGACAACCCATCCAAGCTTCTTGCTCAGATTTTTGTTCGGTTTCCTGTTCAGGAAGCGTCTTTAAGATAAAGGCGGCATTATCTTTTAACATCTCGGCGCGCTTATAGTTTGCAGGCGCATTAAGTCCAGCATACTCCACGGTTCCCGCTAGTCTTAAAGTATTATCCATTGGAGTTATGATGAAGCGACGCTCAGCGGAAGCTACTGGTCGAGAAAGAGTCGGGTTTGTGTTATTGGGCAAAGGCAAGCTCAAGCTATAACCGCGTTCGGCTTCGATAGGTAAATGATAGTTCAAGCCTTTTAATAGACCTTTTGACCAAGCACCACAAGCAACGACACAATGATTAAAAGCGAGTACTTCTTTATCTGTCATTACCGTGATACCAGTGTCGCTTTGTGCTATTCGAGAAACTTCGCCTTGTTGGAAAGTCATGCCTTTGCTTTTGGCAAAATCAGCAAGGGCAACACTTAATGCTAATGGGTCGATAGTATGTGCCACATCGGTGAAAAATAATGAGTAGTTAATATTGTCGTTTAAGCTTGGCTCAAGCTTAATAGTTTCTGCTCTACCTAATAGTTTTACTGCAACTCCTTCATTTTTATAATGCTGATACATGGCATCAACTTTACTGCGATCAGTGGTTTCAAAAACCAGTAACGAACCTTGCAAGGTAATGAGGTGCTCTATATTTGCTTCTTTTAATAGTGCCGTATAGTGACTAATGGCGTTTTTATTTAATGCTTTTATCGCCACTGTATTTTTGTCACGTAAACTTGGTCGCATATTATTAAAAAACTGCATGAACCAAGGGATTGCTTTAATAAAATGTTTGGCAGATAAAGACACAGGCCCAAGTGGGTCGAGTAAAAGTTTTGGCATTTTCCATAATAATGAAGACTCAGCCAGTGGAAATACTTGCTCTGTGGCAAAATGTCCGGCGTTACCTTTGGAGCACCCCTGACCTATGTCACCTTTATCAACTAAGGTGACTTGATAACCCAAACTTTGTAATTCTAACGCACAGTTTATACCAATTATTCCTGCGCCAATGACAGCAACTGTTTGTTGTTTATTACCTATTTTTTCGTTTGAAGCATTATTCATTAACTAACACCTTATGAGGATGGACTAAAAATGTATCTATTTACAGAATAGGTATTGGCTTTTAGGTAAAAATAATTTTTACTTGCCATTCTAAAAGGATTGTATACAATATACCTAAACTTGACTAGCAATAGTTTTAACTGAATAGATTTACTAAATAAGATTACGTCAAGTAACGAAGATCAATATTGGGGATTGTATGATAAAAGGAACATTTTTTTGTATCGACGCACACACTTGCGGAAACCCTGTAAGGTTGGTAACTAGTGGCCATCCAAACTTAGTGGGTGAAACCATGAGTGAAAAACGTTTAGATTTTCTTGAGCGTTTTGATTGGATTCGTCAAGGATTAATGTTTGAACCTCGTGGTCATGACATGATGTCAGGCGCGTTCTTGTATCCCCCTTGTAGTGATAATGCTGACGCGGCCATTCTATTTATAGAAACATCAGGTTGTTTACCCATGTGTGGCCACGGCACTATTGGCACCATTACTGCCGGTTTAGAAAGTGGTTTAATCGTGCCTAGAATTCCTGGCAGACTCATTATTGATGTACCTGCAGGGCAAATTGTTATTGAGTATCAACAAACCAATGGCAAAGTCTCTTCTGTTAAAATATTCAATGTTGCTGCTTATTTGGCACATCGAGATGTCATTCTTGATATTCCAGGTTTAGGCACTTTGAAAGTTGATGTTTCATACGGTGGCAACTTTTATGTCATCGTTGAGCCGCAAGAAAATTTTTCTGGCATAGATCAATGGAGCGCTGGCGATATATTGAAATGGAGCCCAATTGTCCGTGAAGCAGCAAGTAAAGCACTTGTCTGTGTTCACCCACAAGATCCGAGTGTTAACGGAGTCAGTCACGTTTTGTGGACAGGGAAGTCACAAATCCAAGGCTCGGATGCTGCTAATGCTGTATTTTATGGTGATAAAGCCATTGACCGCTCACCTTGTGGTACGGGCACTAGCGCAAGAATGGCGCAGTTATTTACTAAAGGTCAATTATCTTTGGGTGATAGCTTTGTTCATGAAAGCTACATAGGTAGTCAGTTTATCGGCAAGATTGAAGGCGTTGTTGAAATTGAGGTGGAAGGTGAAAAAGTTCCTGCCATTATGCCGAGCATACAGGGTTGGGCTAAAGTCTTTGGCAAAAATTGCATTACTATCGATGATGATGACCCTTATGCGTTTGGTTTCATCGTTAAGTAAAGATTAAGTCATAGTGTAGTAATACCTAAGTAATCGTTAAGCATTAATACCTTAATACTCCACCTTAGGATTAATACCTAAAGAAAACCCAGAATTTATCCAGTGCCTTTGTCTAAAAGGCACACTGAAATATAAGTGAGATTGATGATGATAACAGGACAAAATTTAATTGCAGGCGAATGGTCTGGCAAAACTGAAGGTGGCTTTACTGCATTTAACGCGCAAACACATCGCGCAATTGATATTGAATTTAGCGACGCGACTGAACTAGAAGTTAATACCGCTATTACACGCGCAAACGAGGCATTTACGTCTTACGGTCAACTTAGCGCTGAAAAAAGAGCTGCTTTTTTACGTGCCATTGGTAGGGAGATCCTTGCCTTAGGTGATGAATTAGTTGAAACCGCTTGTGGTGAGACTGGCTTGCCTGCTATGCGTATTCAAGGCGAACGTGGCAGAACTATTGGCCAATTAGGTTTATTTGCTGATTTATTAGAAGCTGGTGAATACCAAGGTGTTGTTGAGCAAGCAAATAACGATCGTCAACCACTACCAAAACCAGATACGCGTTTAGGTTATTTACCTTTAGGCGTTGTAGGCGTTTTTGCTGCAAGTAACTTTCCATTAGCTTTCTCTACTGCTGGCGGCGATACAGCATCAGCATTAGCAGCAGGTTGTCCTGTTGTCATGAAAGCGCATGCTGCTCATCCAGCAACGGCTGAATTAGTAGCACGTGCTATATTAAAAGCAATTGAAAGCTGTGATTTAGACCCTGGCGTTTTCTCTCTTATTCAAGGTAAGAATTACGCAATTTCGACTCAGATTGTTACTCATCCTTTAGTGAAAGCTGTTGGTTTTACTGGCTCTGAACGTGTTGGTATGATTTTACAACAACAAATACATCAACGTGCTGAGCCTATCCCTTTTTACGGTGAGCTAGGCAGTATTAACCCGCAGTTTATTATGCCAAATAAAGTTAACGAAAACGGAGCAGAAATTGCTCAAGGTTTAGTTGCTTCATTAATGATGGGCCAAGGACAATTTTGTACTAGCCCTGGCGTATGGGTAGTTATTGGTGATGGAAAAAGCGAAAACTATCAAACGTTTATTACTTCAGCTAGTGAAGCCTTAACGGAGCAAAGAGCTGGCGTTATGTTAACTCCGGCAATGTGTGCTGGTTACAATGCTGCCGTTGAAGAGCGCAAAACACTTAGCGGTGTTACGTTATTAGCTACGGGTCAAGCAGGTAATGAGCAAGAATGTTCAGCATCACTATTTGCTACTGATTTAGCTACGTTTGCTAAATCGCCATTATTACAAGAAGAAGTTTTTGGTTTTAGTGCCTTAGTTGTTCGTTGTGCAGATGTTGCTGAAATGATGCAGTTTGTTAGCTTACTTAAAGGTAACTTAACAGCAAGTATTCACGGTCTCGACAGTGATTTAGCTGTATCTAAAGAACTAAGCCTAACCCTTGCTCATAAAGTAGGTCGTTTGATTTATAACCAGATGCCTACCGGTGTTGAAGTGTGTGCTTCAATGAACCATGGCGGACCATTTCCTGCCTCAACTAACATCAGGACAACCTCAGTAGGTAGTGAAGCGATTATCCGCTTTAGACGTCCTATCTGTTATCAAAATATGCCGGCAGAGTTACTGCCTAGCTTGTTAAGAGATTAATTAGAGTTAACTTTAAAGCCAAGTGCACATTGTGTACTTGGTTTTTTTTTAACTCTCATTTATTTAACATTCCTTCTGTTGATTTATGCAATATTTAGAATTTAGAATTTAGAACTTAGAACTTAGAGTTACGTAAATCAACAGAAGGAATGTTGTGAGTGGACCACAACCCAGAATAAAGAAATTTATAATAATAAATAATAAAAAATGGTGGATACGATAGTGAGCCTAACCAAACGAAGTCCTTTTCAGCAAGCCTTTTATGTCGCTAATACCATGGAGATTTTTGACCGACTTGCTTGGTACGGTATGTATACCTTGCTCGCCAGTTATATCATGACGCCAACTACGCAAGGTGGTTTAGGTTTAGGTAATACTGAACGTGGTTTGATTATGGGAGTGGTGCCATTTTTCCTTTACCTTTTTCCTGTGGTCTCTGGCGCACTGGCTGATCGATTTGGTTATCGTAAAATGTTCTTGCTGTCTTTTACCTTGATGGCGCCGAGTTATTACTTTTTAGGTTACGCCAAAGACTTAGGCAGCTTTATGAGCATATTTATGCTGATAGCGCTTGGTGCCGGAATTTTCAAACCGGTAGTCACTGCAACAATTAGCCGAACAACAGATGATACTAATCGCGGATTGGGTTTTGGTATTTTCTATATGATGGTTAATATCGGCGGCTTTTTAGGTCCATTATTGGCTCCCATTATTCAAAAAAATTATGGCTGGCAGTGGGTATTTATTTTTGCCTGTATTTGGATATCAGTAAACTTTATTCCAGCGCTATTCTTTTATAAAGAGCCAGAACGTCACGGGAAAAATAAAACCCTTACGCAAGTATTTCATGAAATGCAGCAAGTGCTGGGTAATTTCCGTCTCGCTTTATTAGTGGTGCCATTATTAGTGTTGTTGGTCGCTTTTTATGCCGGATTTATTGGTGCACAAAACACCTTAGTTAGTGTAGCTGTACTCGTCATAAGCTCGATTTTTTGGGACTTATCGGTTACAAAATATAGCACAAAAACAGCTCAAGAAACGGCATCGAGCTTGCCATGGTATTTAGATAAAATGCGCATCGGCAATAAACCCTTTATGATTTATTTACTTATTTTAACGGGATTTTGGACCGTATATATGCAAATTTTTGTCACTTTGCCGGTATACATACGAGACTTTGTTGATAGTTCAGATTTGGTCTCATTGCTACATTCAATAAGCCCATGGTTACATGATGTTTTAACGTCGGTGAATATTGAGACCTTATCGGCTGAAATATCACGATTAGCTGAGCATTATAGTAATGTCGATATCGGTCAAACGCCAGCAGCATTAAAAGAAGTAATACGTACTATGTCAGCGCTTGATTTACGTATTCCTGAGCAAGATATTATCCATAATTTTGCTCAATTTAATCAGCTATCAGAAGCCAATGCGCAAGTATTTACTAAGGACATTGCTCAGCAATGGTCGTCTCAATACCGCCAAATGAATCCGGCTACTATTTTAAGTATTGATTTTTTAATGATCATTATTTTTCAAATTAGTATCAGCCACTTCATCGATAAGTTTAAAGCGTTACCAGCCTTGATTGTTGGTACCGCTATTTTATCGTTATCTATGTTAATGCAAGGTTTCGCTCATGGCATCATCTTTGGTGGTTTATTGGTGAGTTGCGCCGTGGTTGTCTTTGCTGTTGGCGAAATGGTTTCAGCCCCTAAAAGTCAAGAATATGTGGCAAGTTTTGCGCCAAAAGATAAAGCCGCTATGTTTATGGGTTACTACTTTGTCTCTATGGCATTAGGCAATTTATTTGCCGGATTATTATCTGGTTGGTTATATGACTATTTTGCCACACAACTAGCACGCCCTGAGATCATGTGGGCCATTATTGCTTGTTTAGGCTTCGCTACTTGTATTGGTTTTTATTTATTTAATAAGCATTTCATCGGTGACATTAAAAAGCAGCAGTTAGCGCAACAAGACCAATTAGCCTCGCAATCAGCAGAAGCATCAAGATCAATAGCTTAAGGGATTAGCTATAAGAGGCTGTGGGTTTAGATATTTAGCAGCCGCTAGTAAAGTAACTCGTAATGAAAGAGAAAATCATGACAATAAATATAGATAATGCTGCTGGAAAATTCGAGCAGTGGCAAGCGAAAAGCAGAGAAGAGTGTTTTTTAACTATTAACACAATTGAGTGCCATACCGGCGGTGAGCCGTTACGTATCATTACCAGTGGTTTTCCTGTTCTTAAAGGCGATGGCATCTTAGCAAAAGTAGAAGAATGTAAACAAAACTATGATGATCTACGTCGAGCATTAATGTTTGAGCCACGTGGTCATGCTGATATGTACGGCGCCATTATTACCGGTGCTGAGCGAGTAGATAGTCACTTTGGCGCAATTTTTATTCATAACGAAGGTTACAGTACCATGTGTGGCCATGCCGTTATTGCCTTAACAAAATGTGCCGTTGAGTCAGGTGTGGTGACTCAAACGGGTGATGTCACTAAGGTTGTCATTGATGTGCCTTGTGGCCAAATTCACGCCTTGGCATACAGTGAAAATGACGTGGTAAAACAGGTCAGTTTCAAGTGTGTACCATCATTTGTATATGCTAAAGAGCAACAAATTCAAGTTGATGAACTTGGCACTGTTGAGTTTGATATCGCTTATGGCGGAGCTTTTTATGCTTACGTACAAGCTTCATCTCTTGGTTTATCATTAGTGCCGGAGCAGCATGAAAAGCTCATTGATTATGGCCGGAAAATTAAGCAAGCCATCATAGACTCCCCCTTGCCAGAGTTGACTATCACGCACCCAACCACCGCTGGATTAAGCTTTTTATATGGCGTGATCTTTATTGATGACTCGCCAAATAAAGATGTTCATTCACGTAACGTTTGTATTTTTGCTGATGGTGAGCTTGACCGAAGTCCTACAGGAAGCGGCGTTAGCGGTCGTATTGCTTTACATCACGCTAAAGGGGAAGTTGCCCTGAACGAAGCGATAACTATTGAGAGTATTTTAGCCAGTCCATTTAGTGTGAGTGCTGTAGAAACGCTTAACTTTTCTGGCTTTGATGCTGTTATCCCTCAAGTCACAGGTGATGCGTATATTTGCGGTAAAGGTGAGTGGCTGATTAACAGCGATGACCCATTAAAATATGGTTTTTTATTAAGATAACAAGTGATTGTTTAACTTAGCATAAATAATAAAGTTTCGATTAGAAATTTTTGAGGAGTATTATGAACTTAGCTACATTAAGAAATAAAGTACTAAACAAGCCTAATGGTGCCATGCTTATTTTTAGTGATATTAACATCAGTTACCTGTCGACTTTTACTGGTCATGCAGCCACAGTATTATTAACAAGCAAAGCAAATTATCTATTAACTGATTACCGTTATTTTGAGCAAGCCAAAGAGCAAGCAACTGACTTTACCGTGATTTGTCGCGACAGAGCCAATCAAAGTTTAGCTTCGCTTATTGTAGATTTATTATTTCAAGATGATTGTCAGTATCTAAGCTATGAAGGCGAACATATTAGCGTGATGCAGTGGCAACAAATTCAGCAACAAGTTAGTCACTTAACTAAGCTTAGCAAAATAGAAGCTGTCGGTGGCGCTGTTGAAGCTTTACGCCTTATCAAATCAGATGCTGAAATAACAGTAATGGAACAAGCAGCGAAAATAGCTGATACCGCATTAGCGATTATGCTCAAATCTGTTAAAGCAGGTGTTACGGAAAGAGAGCTGGCGGTTGAACTCGATTATCAAATGGCGTTACTTGGCTCTGAAGAAGTATCTTTTGCTACCATCTTATTATTTGGCGAGCGAAGTGCTTTGCCTCATGGTATTCCAGGAGATAGAACATTAAAATTTGGTGATATTATTTTAATTGATTTTGGTGCAGTGGTGAATGGTTATCGCTCTGATATGACACGTACTTTTGTCTTTGGGCAAGCAAGTGCAGAACAAAAACATGTCTATCAACTGGTGCATTCAGCGCAACAAGCAGCCATTGATGAAGTAGTGGAAGGTGTTTTAGGTAGCCACTTGTATCAACAGTCTGCCAATATATTACTTAATAGCGAGTATAAACAATATGCAGGTGAAGGCTTAGGCCATGGTGTCGGGTTAGTTTTACATGAACAACCATTTATTGGTCCAGACTGCGGTACCGCTATTGAAAAAGGTTGTGTTTTTACCATAGAGCCAGGTATTTACATTCCAGGCTGGGGTGGGGTTCGTATTGAAGACGATGTCGTGTTGACTGACGAGGGCTTAAAAATCCTCACTAAATCACCTAAAGGGCTTATTGAGCTTCAAGCATCCAAGTCATACACCTAACAAATACGTAATATACCCGTCACCGTTCAAGATGCATGTTTCAGAGTGCGTGAGCAATGTTAATTCAAGGCGATGTGATGAAAGAATGGTTATTCCATTGTAAGTCGCAGCAACGATGAAGTCATGTTGCTCAAGCGCTTCTTTGATGGGTTTAAAAATGATTTATACTGCGTTATTAAATTTAAAAATGGAATAACCATTCTCTAAACTTAATGCCTTGCCTAAATCATTTTTAATTACCACTGAAAACCCGCACTTTGAATGGTAACGGGTATACATAAGAGTAAAAAGATGAAAGTTATTAGTGCCGAGCAAGTCCATCAGAATCTTAACTTTGAAGAATTAATTCCCTTATTAAAAGAGAGTTTTAGTAAACCTTTTCATATGCCGCAACGTCAAGTTCATGCACTTGCACCAGAGCAAAGTGATAATCATGATGCTTTTGCCTTACTGCCTTCATGGAATGAAGAAGTGATTGGCAATAAGATGTTCACCTATTTTCCGGACAATGCGACTAACCATGACTTAGCCGGTCTATTTTCTAAAATTATGTTATTTACACGTAAAACAGGTGAGCCGCTAGCGCTAGTTGATGGTACCAGTGTTACTTATTGGCGTACTGCGGCTATCTCGGCACTAGCCAGTCAGCTACTTTCCAAAGAAGATAGTCAACATATGCTGTTATTTGGCACGGGCAACTTGGCTAGTTATTTGGTTAAAGCACATTTAAGTGTGCGAAATCTTAAGCAAGTGACTTTGTGGGGACGTAATCGCTCAAAAGTGAATGATTTAATTTTTGAACTCAGTGCTGCGTATCCAAACGTTGTTTTTAATGCCTGTGTCGATGTTAATGAAGAAGTCGCTAAGGCAGATATTATTTGCTGTGCAACGGGTGCTAAAGCGCCATTATTTGATGGTAACCTTGTTAGTGCTGGTACGCATATTGATTGTTTAGGTAATCACATGAAAGATGCTCGCGAGTGCGATACAGCGACAGTAACCCGCGCTAGAGTATTTGTAGATAGTTTAACAAATACGCTAAACGAAGCCGGAGAGTTACTCATACCAATAGCTGAAGGTGCTTTTAACAAAGAAGATATTATCGGTGAGTTGGCTGATATGTGTAAAACACCATTATTGCTTCGTCAATCAGCCCAAGAAATAACGTTATTTAAGTCTGTAGGTACCGCGATAAGTGATTTGGTGGGGGCACACCATGTTGTTGAGAAACTGTTGAAAGCTGAAGCTTAGATTGACGCTTAAATTTAGTTAAGTTCAAAAAAGTAATGACTGCTCAGTCATTACTGCAAATAAAAATTCGCTAACTTTATAAAAAGTTGCGAAATTTTTGTTTTAAATTTAGTCACTCTGGAAAAAAATAAAAAATAAAAAATAAAAAATAAAAAATTAGCGTATTTCTATTTCTGGCTGGTATGTGGCCACACCACTTGGTGTTATGGTAATTAAGTGCTTATCTTTACTTGCAAATACTAATACCCCGTCCCGCCATTTTCGAGTGAATTTAAGCGAAAAGCCAAGCTGAAACACTTCAACTAAAACCACTTCTTGGGCAATGGTTAGTTCTTCTAAAGTCGCTTCTGCTCTCGATATCTTATGCCTTCTCTCTATATGCATAATAAAATACTCTTGTCCTTAAATGAATACGCGACACTTAAGCCTTGCTTAAGTCATCTATGCCACTACTACTGAAATCTCTATAGATTGCAACTTAGCCACTTTCTAAGTCAGCAACTAATGCCGATAGCTTTTCTGTGTTTAAGCATGACTAAAATGCAATAGCAGCTTGCTGAAGCCAAAAGGTGCTTGATTGAATGACCACTTAAAATTTCATATGTCCAAAGAAACACTTGTTCATCGTAGAACTCTGTAATTTTTGCTAGGAAGTAGAAAGTAAGCGCCGCTAACAATAACCACTGATGAGAATAACGACTCTTAAATAACAGCATCACTGCTGAAATGCTCAATAACGGAGCGAGTTGAATCCAAAAATACAGACGTAAATCATTACTGAAATACCAGTAAATTACTGAAGCCATGCCCAAAATGACAGCAGGTAATAATGCTGAAGCAAGTTTCTCTGATATGTACTCACTGAGAATGGCTACAAATAAGGCCATAAAAGCAACAGTCATAGGTAAACGATCCCAAAATAAAGTATCGTAGCTAGGTTGCCAATGATAGTAAGCTGAGCCAAGACTAACCAAGGCAATACCTAAAAACATCACTATCCAAGCATTGGCTGTGGGTTTTGGCGTACTCTGACGACAATACCAAAAGCCATAAATTCCGATGAGTAAAAATGGGAGATTAGTAACTACATCAAAAAAATTTGGTATGAAAGTATAATGACGAGAATCAGCAAATAGATGATATTTACTTGATTGCATGATTGGCTCTAAATTTAAAAGTAAAATTAATGAAGAAAATAACAACATTATCAAAAAAGTAATTTTCCAACGGTTATTTTTATCTTGATTGAAATTTGTTTTATCTGCCATATTCATCAGCTATTCCTCTTTGTTTAACTAAATATATGCGGGTGGACTATTAGCAATGCATGTACTAACTTTGCACTTAGGTATTAAAAAATACAACCAATCAAGGGAATGTATTAAATTACGTGACCTTTGGTATTAAAAGGCGAAACCATGCACCAAGCTAGACTTTTAATTTCAACTCTTAAACAAGAACTTAAAAAACAAAATAAAACCTACAAACAAGTTGCCAAGGCGCTCGACCTTTCAGAAGCAAGTGTTAAAAGGTTATTTTGTGAAGAGTCATTTAGTCTTGACCGACTAGATAGGGTTTGTGAATTACTGCAAATGGAGTTTTGTGACCTTGTTAAGTTGATGGAAAAAAATATTAGTTTAACTAGCAGGCTTTCACTCGCCCAAGAACAAGAGTTAGTTTCAGATATACGGCTATTGCTAATGGCTCATTTTTTAATCTATGGTCTTTTATTTTCAGAAATCATTAGTCGATATAGTATCTCTGAAACAGAAGGAGTTCAGCTGTTAGCTAAGCTAGATAGAATGAAAGTTATTGAACTATTGCCAGGGAACAAGGTTAAAATGATCATTTCAAAAGATTTTCAATGGATAAAAAATGGGCCTATTCAATATTTTTACCAGCGAAATATTCAGCCAGAATTTTTTAATTCATCTTTTACGGCCCCTGGTGAGGTTCGCCTTTTTGTTTCTGGATTGTTCTCTGCTGCATCAACTAATGCGTTGATAAAAAAGATACAACGACTCGCCAATGAGTTTAATGAATTAAATTATGAAGATCAGTCCGTTGACTTAAATGAGCGAGTAGGCACCAGCTTAGTGATTGCAATGCGCTCTTGGGAACCAAGTATTTTCAGTAAGTTACGCCGAATGTAACAAGCTAACTTTAGTCATTAATTACCTTGGACTCTTGCATTTTCAATAATCTAATAACAGATAACAATAACCTCTTACCTCGATAGGTATCAAAAATTAATACCTATCGTATTATAAGTCACTACATCTACCTTAATAGTTGAATAATTCAATACTTAACGCAAAACTAAAGCTGCTTTTAGTATTTACTAATTTAACTTGAACGAGGTGAACTGTAATGAACAATACTACTATTCAAAGTAATTCAGCCAGTTGGATGTTTTTCATTAAACTTTCTTTTGCCATAGCACTAATCTCAATGACAACGGGCATTATGTTTATGCCTGGTGGCATATTAGTACAAGGATACTTTGCTATTTGTGCACTCTTTTTGGTGAGTTCAACTATCACCTTGTCAAAAACTTTGCGGGATGAACATGAAAGCCAAAGGTTGATCAGTAAAATTAACGAAGCTAAGACTAATAAAATACTTAATGAGTTTACTGAGTAAAATGCAATGAAACGACTCTGCAAAGTATTTACTGTCGCTAGAGCAATGCTTTATGAAATTAAAGTAGGACTCTTGGCAGAAAATAACTTATCTAAGTTTGAACGAGAAATAGCTCATTGTGAAGCTGATTTTCAACAGGTTAGCAATGAGTACTCTCACATTAAAGCTGAAATTACTTGTTTACAGCGAAGTAGTTTCTCTCTCGAACAATCAATCAGTCACCAAGAAGACACTCTAGCTTCAGCCTTACAATTAAAACAAAACAGCTTAGCTCAAGTTATTGCTAAATCAATATCGGTAAAAAATTGTGCGCTAGATACACTTTCTAAAAAGTATGTTGCATTGCAAGAGTGTCAACAACATCTACAACAGGTTTTAGTTGTATTGGCTAAAAAAATACAAACTTATCGTCTAGAATTACGTTTAATAAGAGCGACGAATAGTGCTCAGCAAGCTGCTTTTATGGCAATTGAAAGCTCAGAAAATAATTCTAATCAAGTTGGTCTGTCATTGCGCTTACAGATGATAAAGCAAAAACAAAATATTTTATCAGATCAACTCAAAGCTATGGAGTTGCTAGATGAAGAGTTATCAGAGCACAATAAACCCGATTAAAAACTAATAGGCTGAACTAGCGAATCAGTGCAAATTGACGGGATAAATCTGTGTGAGCTTTATCACTTAATGAACATATTGTAACTTTAACCTAAGGTCAGTGGCTTAAGTATGGTAGCTAACATTAACAATAATCCCCCTATTCAGAAAAGAGAAATCTTTGGCTGGGCAATGTATGATTTTGCTAACTCTAGTTATACCACCGTTGTTATAACCTACATTTACAGCGCATTCTTTATCAGTACAATTATACCCCAAGACTCTGTATTGCAAGATACCTATTGGTCAATTGCTATTGCTGCTTCAACTATACTGTCAGTACTTTTATCGCCTATATTGGGTGCCATGGCCGACATTAATGGTAAGAAAAAGAAATACCTACTGTGGTTAACATCAGTAAGCGTTATTTTTACTGCCTGCTTATTTTTTGTTGAACAAGGGCAAGTTTGGTTAGGCATTAGCTTACTTGTTTGCAGTAACACCGCATGGATGCTTTCAGAAAATTTCATTGCAAGTTTTTTACCTGATATAACGACCCCAAAAAACATCGGAAAGATATCCGGTATTGGCTGGGGCATAGGCTATATCGGCGGGTTGCTATCATTAGTTTTAATGATAGGGATTATAACGGTGAGTAAGGATAAAAATCCTGAACTTTATATTTATCAAAACCAAGTGGCTATGTTTGCTGTTGCTTTATTTTATTTATTGGCAGCCATTCCAACTTTTATTTTTCTAAAAGAGAGGAATGTAGCAGACACAGATAACAAGAAACAAAATTTAGTCTCTTTATTGAAGGTTAGCACTAAAAAAGCCTGTAACATGTTTGCTTTGGTAAAAAAATATCCAAGCCTGTTTCGTTTTTTTATTCCTTTTACCATGTATTCTGCTGGCATTTCAGTGATTGTTAAGTTTTTTGGAATTTATGCCAGTGAAGAGTTGAAAATAACAGGAACCTTTCTAATTATTACTGGGGCAATTTTACAGTTATCCTCAATGCTTGGTGCAGTATCTTTTGGTTTTATGCAAGATAAAGTCGGTGCTAAATTAACACTTCAAACATCACTTCTATGGTGGTTATTAGGTTTGTTAGGTATTTATTATCTTGAGAATATTAGTTTGTTTTTTACCATGGAAATTAAACAAATGTTTATTGTTATTGCCTTTATTGCTGGTTCAGCTTTAGGTGCTACGCAAAGTGCAAGTAGAGCGGTTGTTGGCTTAATAACTAAAAAAGAAGATGCGTCGTTGAGCTATGGACTTTGGGGAGTATTCGGAAAACTTGCTATTGTGCTTGGTATGATTTTTGGCCCTATATCTGATGCTGTAGGTAGGCATAATGCATTGATAGTCATTATGTTTTACTTTTTGATTGGTTTCTTGTTATTAAGGTTAGTGCCATTTGACACGCTACCAAATCAACCACATAGATAAAATATGCAATTAGTTAAGGCGCCGATTTTTTAAATAATATCGATTTTACTATCCTAGCGGTATTTTATTTCCCCTCACCAATTACACACAGGATAACTAAATAATGAGACCGAAAGTTCTTCCTATTTCGACATAGGTAATATCATTAGTGCTTGGTAGATAGTCAAATCACATTTGCGAGACAATTCTATGTTTTGCTCCACTTTGCCTATTGCTTATGTTGGCGTTGGGTTAGGTAATTCCCCTGCCATTGCTGAGTCAGCAATAAGGTAAGCTGCAGCAGCAAAAGTACAACTGAGAATTGTGACTAATGTTTTTTTATTATTTTTCATAAGTACTATCCTCTCTCTTCTCTGGTTTTTATCAGGTATTTGGGGTTATTTAAGCTGAATTATACTACTGGGGAGTTTATATTTGAGTAAAATTGGTAGTTTACTGTTTAAGGCTAAGACGCCAATAAAATTGAAGCTATAAAGTCCTCAGTAAATATTACAATTTATGCTATTTCAACGTGTTAACGGTAAGATTCGCATAAAGAGTAATATTGAGCAGGTACTGCTTATCTAGAACCAGCTTACTTAAGCTTCGTAGCCAAACGGATCATCAATTGAATGGGCCGGTTCACTAAACCATTTAGGGCCAGATTCAGTCATGTAAAAATGATCTTCTAAACGCACACCAAATTCACCATAAAGACATAACATTGGCTCATTAGAGAAACACATGCCTGCAGCTAGAATGGTTTTATCGCCTCTAACTAAGTAAGGCCACTCATGAATGTCTAAACCAACACCATGGCCGGTACGATGTGGTAGGCCAGGTACTTGGTAGCCAGGACCGTAACCTTGTGCTTCTAAGTAGCTACGTGCGCCAATATCTGCTGCTTCACAAGGTAAGCCTATTTGAGCCGCTTCAAAGCCAGCCGCTTGTGCTCTTTTTTCATGTAACCAGACTGCACGTTGTTTTTCTGTAGCTTCGCCAAAAACATAGCTACGGGTAATATCTGAGTTATAACCTTGTACTAAACAACCGGTATCAATTAACACCATATCGTTAGTTTCTAAGGTTTTTGGCTCTTTTACGCCGTGTGGGTAGGCGGTATTTTGGCCAAATAGCACGATACAAAAAGATGAGCCTTTAGGGGCGCCAAGCTTGATATGGGCTTGGTTTATAAAAGCAGTAACTTCTGCTGTAGTGATACCAACCGTTAGTATTTTGGCTACAGCGCGATGTACTACCATAGTCATATCTTTAGCGCGTTGTAATAAAGCAATTTCGCTAGCAGATTTAACCATTCGACAACCAGCGGTGATCGCTTTGCTACTAGTGAAGTTAAGTGCCATATTTTGAGCTTTAGCCGCATTAATCATACCGTCAACAGCAAAAAATGCAGTTGATTCATCAACAGCAATAGTGCCTTGGCCAATATTCATTTTTTGCAACGTAGCAATCACTAATTCATATGGAGACTCATGTTCGTGCCAGCTAGCAACCTCAGACTTAATCACCATGAAACCCGATAGTGTACTTACTTCGAACCATGGAGCAATGTAAACTAGCTCACCTTCGGCAGGTAAAATTGCGCCAACTAAACGTTCAGATGCATACCATGTCGTACCGGTAAAGTAAGTTAAATTAGTGCCAGCATTAAGGTATAAGGCGCTAATGTTTTGCTCGCGCATTAACTGTTGTGCTTGCGCTATACGTTGTTGATATTCACCTAATTCAATAGGTGTGACATCAGTTGTCATATCAGTTAATTTACTTAATTCTATTTCAGCTGTAGAGCCACCAATACCTATGGACATATCATTTTCCTTCAGGACATTTTACTTTGTGTTGGATGTATAAATACTTTTCATCTCAGTAGTTCACTGAGCTGAAAACTCTTTTGGGATATTGTATACAATAAACTCATTGAAACAAGTGTTAATGTTAGATCATATAACACTCGATATCTTGTTTTACATTAAAACCAGCGATCTTTCACTTTACCATATTGAAAATAGCCCCATTGACCAACACGTCTTAATGGCGCAAAAGGAAATGTTACTAGCGGGGTTTGATAAATGGGTAAGTTAGGCACAGTTATTCCGGCAACCTTTTGCGCTAAACGTTTACCTGCTTGCACTGAAAAAGACACACCACTGCCGCAATAGCCCATGGCATAAAAAATATTGTTTTGTTCATTTTGGTAAATATGCGGCATGTCATCAAGGGACATACATAACCAGCCAGACCAAGCATAATCGTATTTCAATGAAACTAGGGCAGGGAAGTTGGACTTTAATACACCGAGCAATCGGTTAGCATAATAAGGATCAGTGGCATTCTTTCCTGTTATAGCGCCGCGACCGCCAAACAAAATGCGATTGTCGGGTAATTTTCGGTAGTAATATTTTAATGCGCGAGTATCCATAATGACATTACTGGTTAAAAAATTACACGCGGCTATTTGCTCTGGTGTTAATGGCTCAGTGACAATAATTTGGGACAGTACTGGTAGGGTTTTATTCTTGATTAATGGGTGGAAATTTTTGGCGGTATAACCATTGGTCGCAATCACCACCTTTTTAGCTTTTACCACGCCACTTGGTGTGTGTAATGTATGAAAGGTTTGACTTTTTTGACCTGTTTTTTGAACTAACTCCTGCTGAAATTTATCCACAGGACTATCACAATGAATGGTGACCCCAGCTTTTCTAGCAATATTCTGATAACCCCACGCAAGTTTTAGTGGGTTAATGCCAAATCCATCTTGATAACGTATCGCACCATAAGCATTGTGATCTGCCATGTAATCTTGATGTAACTGTTCACGGGATAATTCTTGAACGTCATAGCCGAACATTTTTTTTTGCAGTGCCGCCGTCTCGCGTAAACTTTTGAACATGCTTGGTTTGTGGGCTACACGAATATAACCGTTGTCTTGGGGGTCACAATCAATGCCTTCGCTAATTAAGCTTTTTACCGTGTCGACGCCAGCACACATTTCTTGGTAAATACCGCGCATCACTTCTTCTCCCCATTGAGATTGCATGCTTGCGTAAGATTGTCTACCAGAGGACTTTAGAATAAAACCAGCATTACGACCGCTTGCTCCCCAAGCGGTACGGTTAGCTTCTAATACGGTTGCTTTAATGCCGTGATCTCGAGCTAAGTGTAAGGCGGTTGATAAGCCGGTATAACCTGCGCCTATAATAGCGACATCAACAGTGATATCTTTAGTTAGTTGGCCATCATCAGCTGGCGCTTTTCCTGTGGTATTAGCCTCGGTAACATCAGCCCAGTAACTATTAGGGTATGGGGCATTACCAGCAAGTGATTCATCAAGAAGGGGATCGTACATGTTTATCCTACGTAGTGTTATGAGAACTATAAGAGGAACTGTAAACAAGCCTAGTGTTATATACAATCAAATGGCGCAGCTTAACGTCAAAGAGCCGTAGCTATGCCAGGATTTTTTATCGCTACTATAAGAGCGAGTATAGCTATTTAAGCTCCAAGTGATAGCGTAATTGTTTATTGTCCAATGGATCCCTACCGTTGCCTTGGCTTGATTGTGCTCAATAGCAACATTTGATTCATAAGGAAGTTTACCTTCAATCGTTAAGTCGTTAAAACGATAGCCTAGTTGTAGTCTTGAATAGACAGTAAAGTTATTGGAACTGATAACGTCGGTGGTGTTCCCAATGTGGCCAAAATGACTACTTAAACGTCCAAAGGTTTTATTGAGTATTGTGCCTAGTCTAAATAATAACCCTAATGATGCTTCAGTATTAAAATTACCCAAGGCTATGTGGCTATAACTACTTACTTCCCATTGGTTATGGGTAAAAATCTTGCCTCGAAATTTACTCGATCTAAATAATAAAGCGTCAATCTCATAGGCTAACTGCACGGTAACTTGATCTTGTACTTGATACTGCCAGCCTTGAGGTGGCGTAGAGTCTGTCAATGAGTGGGCTTTTGTTTGTACCTGCTCTGCTTTCGACTTAGGTCCAATAATACCGAGGGCTAACCAATTTTTTTGGGAGAATTTTGTGCCGTAATCTGCTGTGTGGCTCTCTATTTGAAGAAAACCAGCATAAGGTCTGTCATCACTTTGTGCTTCGATTACACTGATGTCATTTGGTGTCCACATGCGTTGAGATAACTTAATACCCCAAGCAGTATGTGATTTAGAAATAGGTAGTCTGAAGTGCTGCTGTAATTGAAAAAATACCGGTATCGTCGCAGGAAGATATTGTTGGTGACTTAGGAGTGCTTTACTTTCCCAAGCGAATGAGAATCCGTTGGTATAGTTTCCATCACTGGCAGAGAAACCATCATTTTCGAATAATATATTAAGTTGTCCTGCTTGCGATTGCGACATCAGAGTAGAGGATACTAAAAGGGCACAATAAATTATTTTTGAATTATTAATATTTAGCATAGTAAATACCTCCTCATTCAACAATATAGAGTACAGCTTGGCTAAATTAATTTACATAACGGGTCTATTTATTTAATGTCGACTATTTACGTGAAGCAGTGTTATTAATCATAGCTCGAAATAGGTTTTACGTAGCTCTCAACACATGCAATTGATACTTTTAGAGTAGCTGAAAAGAGGAGTCTAAAAAATATAGATGATAATCTACAGTAGGTTTTTTTGAAATAGTAGCCACGGTACGTCTAACTTTTATCAATGTAATATACTCAGCTATGTGTCTTTATTTACCGTATATTTAATGATTTTAGAAAGTAATTTTATGGCAAAAGATTACATATGAAAGTATTTGTGTAATAATACAGGTGTGGTAACAATTTTTTGGAGGCTTCCATGGCCCATGAGGAAAGACGTAATATGTCAAAAAGTACTGATGCTAGTGTAGATAATTGTAATACTGAAAAAAAATCAGCGCAGGAACAATTAATCGATGCAAACCATGAGATTGAAGAGTTAAGACTACAAATCGCTTGGCTTGAACGTTCTTACGAGTAGTTTTTTTAGTAGATAATTCACTACCTATTTTTATTTTAATTGTTATTAAATTGACGAAAAATATCAATAAATTGAAAAGGCAAATATAGCTTATATATTTGCCTTTTTTGATCTTGTTCGTGGAAGTTTTTTAATTTACTTTCATGAAACCAGTTTTTCAGCAAAAAATGACGGTTTTCATCTATAAGTTATTTGCATATCTATGGGTTCATGTTATTTTCCCTGCATTGTGTTTAAACAAAAATATTTACACTAAATTTAGAGGAAACCATCTTATGCCAAAGGCAAGTGATATAAAGAAAAATGCAGCGATAGAGCACAACGGTAAAGTATTAATAGTTAGAGATATTACTCGTTCAGTGCCACAAGGCAGAGCGGGTGGTAGTCTATATAGAATGCGTCTATATGATGTCGTTACCGGTGGGAAAGTAGATGAAACCTTTAAAGCTGAAGATATGCTTACTTTTGCAGATTTAAGTCGTCGCCCTTCCATGTTCTCTTATATTGATGGTGATGAATATGTCTTTATGGATAATGAAGATTACACACCATATAACTTGAATAAAGACTCAATTGCTGATGAAGTTCTTTTTATCGATGAAGAGACTCAAGGCATATCTGTCATCATAGTTGATGATTCTCCTGTAGGTATTGCGCTTCCACCCAGTGTTGAATTAGCGATTACAGAAACTGACCCTTCTATTAAAGGTGCCTCAGCAAGTGCTCGTACAAAACCTGCGATTTTATCTACAGGGTTAACTATTCAAGTACCTGAGCATATTTCAACGGGTGATAAAGTGAAAGTAAACACCGAAGAGCGTAAGTTTATGGGTCGAGCTGACTCAAAATAAATAGACTTCGTTTTGCGACTAATACAAGAGGGTCTGTTGAACTTTCGAGATTACTTTTACAGCAGTTTATTTGAAATGTAGGCAAGGCAGAGCATATGAAGTGTAGCTGGCTACATGAATGTGCGATAATGCAGTATACATTTCAAACAAACGCTGCCTTTTGGGTTCATTTAAAACAGCTTTATTCATTGTTGCTCGTTTTTTACATAGAATAACTATGCTACAAAACTCGCGCCGCGATTAAAGGCGTTTTAAATTGAATAAATTTTAACCCTGAAAGATCAACAGACCCTAGTCGCCATCGAGTAGAAAACATAAAATGCCCGTATTTCCGGGCATTTTTTATGCTTGATATAGGGCTTAAAATACATAATTCAGAGCGATTTAGTCGTTTCTAAATAATAAGGTTAAATTATGAGTGATTCTATTTATTCTATTGGCGTACAAGGCCAACCATGGTCGGATAAAGAAAAAGCTTTATGGTTTGAAGGACAAAGCATAAAGCGTTCTTACCAAGATGAAGTATTAGCAAAACTTGAGCCATTAGCTGATTCATTTGATACAGTGCAATATGGTAGTTTATCAATTGATGAAAGTCGTTATCCGTTGTATGCCATAAAAAGTAAAAACTGGCAGACTGATCATAAGACTGTACTTGTTACGGGCGGTGTACATGGTTATGAAACCAGTGGCGTTCAAGGTGCAATTCGTTTTTTAGAAACTAGTGCAAATGGCTTTAGTGATGAGTTTAACCTTATTGTAGTTCCGTGTGTGAGTCCTTGGGGTTATGAAACCATTAATCGTTGGAATAACAAGGCTATTGATCCAAACCGTTCGTTTTATCCTGATAGTCCAGCCCAAGAGTCGGCTGCATTAATGGCCTTTATTAATGAGCTTGATCTCGATATTGCAATGCACATCGATTTGCATGAAACCACAGATACGGATAATAGTGAGTTTAGGCCAGCTCTTTCTGCTCGTGATGCAATCGAACAGAAAAATTGGAATATTCCAGATGGTTTCTATCTCGTTGGGGATTCAACGAAACCTGAAGCAGACTTTCAGTGTGCAATAAATGAAGCGGTGGCAAAAGTTACTCATATTGCCCCCGCAGATGATAATGATAAGTTGATAGGTGTTGATCTTGCTCAGTTTGGTGTTATCAATTATGCAGGAAGAGAGCTAGGTTTATGTATGGGTTTAACGGATGCTCCCTATGTAACTACTACCGAAGTTTACCCTGACAGCCCTTTAGTTGATGGTGAAAATTGTATCATGGCACAGGTTGCCGCAATTTCAGCTGCAATAAAGTTTATCTAATTACTTATACCCAAGTAACTTGAAGATGCTCGTTTCAGGATCTCTGAGCTAATCATGATCAAGACGTCTACTTTTATTAATGGTTATTCCCTTAAAAAAGGAGACAAAGAAGTACATGGTTAGCTCAGAAATCCCCGCAGGGTAGGTTTAAAAACGATTTATACAGCGTTATTGATTTCGACAATGGAACGACCATCCTCTTCAATCAAAGCCTTGCCTAAATACATTTTTAATTCCAGCTGAATCCGGCATCTTCATGTTACTTGGGTATATACTTTACTACGCCCTAGGGTAATAAAGTAATGCTGATACCCAAACCAATTCGCCTGGTTTGGGTGTTTTTATTATGCTCTAACCAAGTGAACAATTTCTTTAATTTCTGCTAATTCTCATAACGTACCGCTAAATCATCTACTTGAATATTACCAAATAATCGACCATCTTGCGTTGATGCTGTTGCGGTTTGTCTAGTCAATTTAGTGACTTTAACCTTGTAAGGACTTACATTAAAACCAGCATAAGATTTTCCTGAATTATTTGTAAAGTGAGTCAAGTGTAGTAAATTAAATTCGTCACCAATTTTTAAGCCGTGATCCCTACCTAAGTTGATCGTTACTTTGTTGCCTTGTACTTGAATTATTTTTCCGCGGCTAGGCTCACACATAATATTTTCATCAATATCTTTGACCACTTTATCTAGAATGTTCTCTAACATTAATCCGTATTCACTTCGCCAAAAAGCATTGCCATCGACATCAACCTTGTTCCGTCTTGTGAATGTCCATGGCGCAATGTCTTGATAGCTTTGTTGCCAAACGAGTTCGCCATTAAGACCGTTATATAAATAGAAGGTAATGGCAAAGCTTCTGGGGTATACCCCTTGTTGCCAGAATAACCAACTGTTTGTGGCTTGCTTATCGAATGAAATATTGGTTATTTCACTAAACATTACATATTGGCTATCAGTGCTTTCACTCAATGATTGGGTTAATTGATCAATTTCATCGCTTGCTAAACTGTTATTAAGGCGAGAAAATTCAGTGATATTATTAAGTATACTACTAGTCTTAGTGTAAGCACTCTGCTGGTCAAGCTGTCTGCCAAGTTTACGCATAACCGCTTTATCAATGAGGTAAATCTCGCCTATATTCGCTTGCTCTCGGTGTAAAAGGTGGCTGCGGGTTAGTAATAGAGATTTTTTAAAGTTAATGGCAAAGCACTTCTTCTCTTGTGGAAATATATCTGCGCGAATTGTTACCGTAATAAGGTTGTCACTATGTATTTCATCAACTAATTCAATAGAGTTAACGCTACCACTTGCGCGTATGTTGATTTGGTCTTGTGTTAATAAGCCGTTAACTACTTGCTGAACACTCGATACACTTGCCCCAGAGACAAGTAACGCTTTTTTTAGCGCATTTTCCATCGCTTTAGTACGGGCAAGCTCAATACTTGTATCAGTAGTACGAGCATGGCCTTGTGTTTCATACCATTGACTACTGGCAGAAAAACAGGTTGAAATACTGATGATGAAAACTAATGGTGTAATGAATTTATACATAATACTGTTCATTTTCCTAACTTGGTTTTAGTCGCCGTTATTGTTTAACAATAACGGACTATTACCTAATAATACGCCGTAAAAAGGAAGATGCATATTCCATGCCTTATCACGTGATGCTAGATTTACTTTGAAATAGATTGTTGGCTTAGAATGTGCATTATTATGTTTATTAATATGAATGTGTTTGCTTTATTGTTGTGAACTATCATGGCATGCCATTAATGATGTAATAAAGAGACTAGCTTATCAAATGCTAACAAATAGTCGTTTTGTTAATGCCAAACCGCCGATAGTTATTGCTTCTTTTGTCGATCTTAAAGATCTTTAAACAACTAATTGGCTTGGTTATCAACTTGCAGAAAGCTTTGAGTATGAATTACAGCCTTACAGCCTTGTGGTAATTGATTATTAAACCACATTACATATTCGAGTAACTAAAAAGGTGATTATCTCTTTAGCAAAGATTGGCAGAATTGCCTGAACGTCAGATAATTGACTACCTAGCTTCTGGCACTATGATTGAGCAGGAAGATGGGAACTTAGTAAATAACCATATGATTGGTATTCAATCTAAAGTTGTGGTCGCCATTGCGCAATAGTTTATTCTAACCTGGGTGTTAGGTGATGAAATGAGCATGGCGAAAAAGTAAAAATGAAAGACTGTATGATAATACTATGTTGAATAACAGTGACTGCACTATGGTTATACAAAACTAGTGCAGCCTCATGACAATAGTACTCATACTTTTATTAAAAAGTATTCAAACTATATTATTTTATAACGATCACGATCAAAGGAGCATCTATGAGTAAGTCATTGGTTCGAGTTATCCTTATTCTAAGTACATTTACGTTAACTAGTGCATGTTCTCTTATTTACGACAAACATGTGCAATGGCAAACAGTAAAGCCAGATACATTGCCTGTGCTTTATGCAACAGGTTTTGCCCCCATTAGTATGCAAAAATCACCCCATGAAACTCAGCGAATGTTAATGGCCATTAAAGCGTCGAAAATTGCCGCTTATGCAGAGCTTGCTGAGCAAGTCTATGGTCAACAAGTTTCGGGCAAGGTTACTATGGCTGATTTACTCATTGAGGATCAGCAATTAATAGCATCTGTTCAAGGTATCATTCGAGGTGCAAAGGTGGTAAAAAGCTACCCAGTGGGTGATATTTATACCACTGAATTACAATTGGATTTTGAAGATGTTTATAATATTTATCAGGTTAATCAAAATAGAAAAGAAATTAAAGAAGTGACACATTTTTAATGATTTGACCGATAAGCAGCTCAGTAATTAATTTACAGTCCACGAACTAAAAAAGGCGAGAATCTTAATGATTAGCGCCTTTTTTATTATGAAATTTTGACCCATCCTAAATAAGGCTAAGCTTTTAAACCCAAGCTAGAAAGTCCTGCGCTTTTTTTACCTTTCTTATCATAGGTAATTGCATTCTTATTGTGGTTTTCTAACAGACTGGTTTTCATACGCTCTACCGCGAGTTGCGATTGTTGGATAATCTGGCCATTAATTAAGTTCTGTTTTTGGCAATGAGTTAATAGTTCGGTTATTTCAGCCAACTGCTGAGTTAGTTTCCCTGCAGCTTTGTCTTGTGCGAAGCGCTGATTTTGACCTATCTTTTGATCAAGCTGCTGAATTGCGATTAAAAGTGTATTTTTTTCTTGGCTGACAGTAAGTAGCGCTTGAGGATCGTGCTGCTGTAAGATTTCTTTCTCATTAGCAATTATCTGGGCAAGTTCGGTTAATTGCTGGTGTTGCTGAACTAACAGGTCATTGGAGGTTAATTCTTGAGAATTTGGTCCTAGGGACATAAAGTTTACCTTTGATTTCACACTAAATAATAGACTTTACAGTTTATCGCTAAATAAGCTTAAATTCAAAGTTAGCAATGCTAGCAGCTAATTTTTCTGGGTTGATTTTATATTCCCCAGAGCTGATCGCTTTTTTCAATTCATCAATTTTCTTTTGATTTACTACCGGTGCATCAGCTGCTTTTTTTTGTAATTCATTAAGTTGCTTTGCTTGTGGAGTAATCGAAACCGAGTCTTGCCCTGAGTTTTTTACTTGCGCACCTGTTGAGGCTGTTTGAGCCGACTGCTGCTGTACTTGTTTTTGTTGCGTTTGTTGAACTTGATTGTTTGTGTTCAACTTGTTGATATTAATAGTCATAATTTCATCCTTCAGCAATGAAATGATATTTTAAATGAGTTCTAGTATCTTGTTATCGGCCATTGCTAAGGTAACTTTAGCTAAAAGTGATATTTAATTACAAATAATAGTACGGTTAAGTCTACTCCTTATCGTAGGGTAAGAAAACCTTAAATAAGCAACGTTCTATTTGTATTGTTGTTATAAATTGATAATCACTTGGTTAGCATTTTTAACTCGAGGGTTAATGACTTTATTGGAACGAGTGTTTTTTACTCGTATTTGTTCATTGATATTACCAGAGCTCAATGCCACGCCTTGCGTTTTTATATTAAAACTATCAGATGAAACAATAATAGTGACCATGTCACCTTTGCAAATTAAGCAGATATTACTTTTGCTAATAGCACGTCCTTGGGCAATGCGCTTTTTGGCTTTTGCCCCAAAAACTATACTTGTATCGTTTAATTTATTACCTCTTATCCTATTAATTGCAACATAAGTTAACGCTACATTGCTCTCATCGAGAGTGTCACCTTTGCTAATTGTATTTATTGCCACTAAAATCGCTTTAGTTATTTCAACTTTAGCCGATAAATATATTTTCCAGGGTATTGATTCATCACAACTAATTTTAATATTTAGATTTCTAGCTCGGCTTTTTTCAGGTATATTTGCTCTTAGTGGTATTTTGCATGGTTTTATTACAATGCGAGGGTCTAACTTTGATACAGAAATACGTACTCTTTCACTGTCGGTTGAAGGAAACTTCTCTGTCAGGTAGGTGGTTGCAAAGTGTTCGATATATGCACTGTCTAGTTCGGTAGTCGCAGCGATTGACTGCTTTATAAACAATAATAATGAAAAATATAAAAAAAGTTTGGTATGGCGCATATATTTTGTTATCTATCTTTAAGTAAATACAATTTTTCGTCTATGCTTAACCTAAGTCAGCAGTGTGAAATGAGGTTAATCATGCGTCAACTATCAGACGCTTAGTGTGATTTTCTACTCTATAATTTAATGTAATTCAAGAATTGTGCCTGTGTGTAGCTCTGAGTAATTTAAACACAGTAAATGGCGCAGTTCTATAAGAGGTTTTTATGGCAGGCATACTAGATTCAGTAAATCAGCGTACACAACTTGTTGGCGAGAACAGGTTAGAACTATTGCTTTTCAAATTAGTCGGAAGGCAAAGATTTGGTATTAATGTTTTTAAAGTGCGCGAAGTTATGCCATGTCCTCGGTTAACTTTATTGCCAAAGCAAGATGCCTTTATAAAAGGGGTCGCGCATATTCGTGGGCAAACTATATCAGTTATAGATTTAAGTAAATCGACTGGCGGACCGGCAATTGAGCAATCTGAGGATAGCTATATAATCATTGCTGAGTATAATCGTAGTGTTCAAGGTTTTCTTGTTGCAGGCGTTGAGCGAATAGTCACGCTAAGTTGGGCTGATGTTATGCCACCACCAGAAGGCGCAGGTAAATCTAGTTATTTAACAGCAGTAACCGAAATAGATGGTCAGATGGTGTCTATTTTAGATGTAGAGAAGATTTTAAATGAAATCAGTCCTGTTTCGACTGATGTTAGTGAAGATATTATTGATACCTCAGTTGGTGAAAGTTTAGGTGATAAACTTGTGATGATTGCTGATGATTCAACGGTTGCAAGAAATCAAGTAAGAAGAGCATTAGAGCCATTAGGTATTAACATGGTTTTAGCTAAAAATGGTAGGGATGCTTTAGAGCAATTATTAGCCATCGAGGCTACTTGTGAAAACAGTATCACTGAAAAAGTGGCGTTGATGATTTCTGATATAGAAATGCCAGAAATGGACGGTTATACCTTAACTGCAGAAGTAAAAGGTAATGATCGTATGTCAAAAATGCCAATTATTTTACACACCTCTTTAAGTGGTGTCTTTAATAATGCCATGGTTGAGAAAGTTGGTGCTGAAGACTTTATTCCTAAATTTCATCCAGATGAGCTGGCAACAGCTGTGAAGAAATGGTTGAAGATCGAAGATTAGTTTTTCCTTTAAATAAAAGCCATTAAAGTCAATTAATGGTAACCTCCACTTTTGGAGGACTTAGAACACTCAAATAAACAGGAAGCTATAGTGTCAGCAAGAGAACTTGATGAAAAAAGTTACAACCAATTTAGAACCTTCTTAGAGCAGCAATGTGGCATAGTTCTCGGCGAAAATAAGCAATATTTAGTTAAAAGCCGATTAGCTCCATTGATGGCTAAATTTAAACTCGATTCATTGGGTGAATTGGTTAATCGTACTCTTACTCCCGTTGAGCGGCAAATGCGTGCCGCTGTCATCGATGCTATGACGACAAATGAAACATTATGGTTTCGTGATGACTATCCTTTTAAATTACTTCAAAGTAAGTTGCTACCAGATTTTGCCAATCGAAAAACACCGGTAAAAATTTGGTCTGCGGCAAGCTCTTCTGGTCAAGAACCTTACTCCATCGCTATGTCAGTGTTAGAGTATCAACAAAAAAATCCTGGTGCTTTCCCACGTGGCGTTCAAGTTATAGGAACTGATATATCAACGACTATGTTAGACCACTGTAAATATGGTCATTATGATAATCTAGCGCTTGCTCGTGGTTTATCTGCGGAGCGTAAGCAAAAATTCTTTGAAACGGGTGACAATGGAATGTTGAAGATAAAAGATCAAGTGAAGAAAATGGTTAGCTTTAGACCGCTTAATTTACTGAATAGTTACAGCTTAATGGGACGGTTTGATATTGTCTTTTGTCGTAATGTTCTGATTTATTTTTCACCAGAAATAAAGGCACAAATCATTAGTCAAATTCATGGCGTATTGAATAACGATGGTTACTTGTTTTTAGGGGCTTCAGAATCCTTATCAGGCATTAACCAAGATTTTACTATGTTACGCTGTAACCCTGGTATTGTTTATCAGAAAAAGTAATCGAGTCACTACCCTAAGCTAACAGCCGTTATTCCTTGCTGTTAGCTCACTACTTCATAACCTCCTTTCGTTTTTTACATCAATTGACTCATTAACTGGCATAAATATTGAATAGTCATTAGCTATAACGTAAATCATAGTGAGGCTATTATGGCTATAGGTTTTGATAAAGGCTTTCAATTACATACTCAGGGCATGCTTATTCGCTCTCAGCGTGCAGAAGTTATTGCCAGTAATATTGCCAATGCAGATACCCCAGGTTACAAAGCTAAAGGATTAGACTTTAAACAAGCCATGACCCAAGCGGCAAATAAACAGCAAATGGGTATGTCTCGCACTAATGATAAGCACTTTGATGTGCGTACTGAATTAAATAATGCTGTCAATTTTCGTGTGCCGGATCAACCTGATACAGGTGATGGTAATACAGTTGACGTACAAGTGGAACGGAACTTGTATCTAAAAAATTCACTAGAGTATCAAGCAAGTGTTCAATTTCTTAATGGCAAGATTAAAGCTATGAAGAAAGTCATCAGCGGAGGTCAATAATTATGAGTCTTTTTAACGTATTTAATATCACGGCTAGTGGTATGAGCGCACAATCAGTACGCTTGAATACCACAGCAAGTAATATTGCCAATGCTGATAGTGTTAGTAGTAGTGCCGATCAAACTTACCGTGCTAGACATCCTGTTTTTGCCGCTGCTATGCAAAAAGCTGCCGCAGGGCAGGGAGCAAATGACGGCAGTGGTGTTGGGGTTGATGTTTTAGGCATTGTTGAAAGTGATAAACCGCTTAATGTGGAGTATGCGCCTAGTCACCCAATGGCAGATAAAGATGGTTATATCTATAAGCCAAATGTAAATGTCATAGAAGAAATGACCAATATGATCTCTGCATCACGTTCATATCAAACCAATGTTCAATTGGCAGAGTCAGCTAAAAATATGTTGAATAAAACATTACAGTTAGGGCAAAGATAATATGAAATTAACTGAATCAGCAGAAACATGCTTAATAAAATCTTGTTGCTCGACAAAAATTAGAAGGGAGGGAAGGGTATGCAATCAGTAAGTGGCACGAGTTCATCTACGCTTTTAACTTTAGAAGAAAAACAAGCAAAAACAAGAGAAACCTTAGCGAAGCAAGACATAAAAGAGTCTGATGGTTCGCAAGGCATGTTAACTCAGGCTGATTTTTTTGCTTTATTAACTCAAGAGTTAGCTAATCAAGATCCAACCAAACCCGTTGATAATAACGAAATGATCTCGCAAATGACGGCCTTTTCTACGACAGATGGTGTGCAAAAGTTAAATGCTTCATTTGATAGCTTTGCTACTTCCATGACGTCTAGCCAAGCATTACAAGCATCATCATTAGTCGGCCGCAGTGTTTTGGTTGAAGATAATGTATTTGGTATGAGTGAGGGAGAAGCTGTTAAAGGTAAGTTGGTTTCAGACAAACCGGCAAGCAACGTTAATATTTATGTCGAGAATATTGCTGGTGAAGTCGTTCAAACCGTTCCTGTAGGCAAGACTGAAGCAGGTGGTTTTACCTTTACTTGGGATGGACAAAGATCGAATGGAGAACCAGCAGCTGCAGGTGCATATCGTTTCCGAATTGTAGGTTTAGTCGATGGTAAGGCAGCTGAATTAGAAGCGCAGACTTACCGTAAAGTAGATAGTGTTACGTTAGCTGGTTCTGGCGGTAATATTATGCTTAACCTTAATGGCGGCAGCTCTATGGCACTATCTGATGTTGTAGAGGTATCCGACGGCGATACTTAAGTTTGACGAAGTAATTAAGTAGAAAACATAGCTTTATCTGAGAAGCCACCGTGAAGGCTCAGATTTGAAGCACAGTAACAAATTTTAAGAGGGTTAAATTATGTCATTTAATATTGCATTAAGCGGTTTAAACGCAGCACAAAAAGATTTAGATGTTACATCAAATAATATTGCCAACGTGAATACTGTTGGTTTTAAAGAATCGCGAGCAGAGTTTGTTGACGTATACGCCGCATCACTTCTATCCGCGGGGAAAACTAAAGTGGGTGATGGTGTTTTAACGGCAGACGTTGCTCAGCAATTTTCTCAAGGTAGCATTCAATTCACCAATAACTCCCTAGATTTGGCTATAACAGGAAATGGTTTTTTTGCAACAGTTCCTGAATTAGGATCATTGGAAACCTCTTATACACGTGCTGGTCAATTCTCATTAAATGCTGATAACTTTGTGGTTAACTCAGGGGGAGGGCATTTGTTAGGCTTTCCCGTTAACACAGACGGCTCATCTTCTTCAGTCAGTTTAAGCACTGCAGTACCTGTTCGTATACCTACATCATCAGGGGCGCCAACGTCATCAAGTGAAGTCGATATTCGTATGAACTTACCTGCTGGAGATGTGCCTCCAGCGAACCCTGTTTTTGATCCTACGGATCCATTAACTTTTAATAACTCTACTTCGGTGACTATTTTTGATTCTTTAGGTGATGATCATATTATGACTTATTACTTTGTCAAAACAGCCGCGAATGAATGGAATATGTTTACCGCAGTTGATGATGTAATGGTCAATATTCCCACTGCTCCAGCATCAGTTGGACATCCACTGCCAGTTCCTACACAACCTACTCAGGCAGGTGTGCAAGGTGCCGTTTTGACCTTTAGTGCCAGTGGGGATTATACTGGCCAAGTGCCTGGTACTATCCAAACAGATCCCTTAGGTAATGTTATATTAAGTAATGGTGCAGATCCTACGCAGCAATTAATTATTGATTTTAATTTGGATGTTAGTGGACCCAACCCAAATGAACCGACGCAGTTTGCTTCTAACTTTGAGGTAACGGCTTTAAAACAAAATGGTTTAGCGGTAGGTCGTTTAACAGGTATTGATATTGGTAACGATGGTTTAGTGAAAGCTACTTATAGTAACGGTACTTCAGAGCCATTAGCACGAATTGCATTGGTTAACTTTGCTAACGAACAAGGCTTAACTCAAACAGGTGGTACTAACTGGAAAGAAAGTATTGTTTCTGGAGAGGCACTTGCTGGTGAAGCGGGCTCTGGTACTTTTGGTTCAATTAACTCCTCAGCATTAGAGCAATCTAATGTGAACTTAACAACAGAGTTAATCGATTTGATTTCAGCGCAACGTAATTTCCAAGCTAACTCAAGGGCATTAGAAGTTGATAACCAGTTGAACCAAACCATCTTACAAATTAGATAAATGGTAAAATAAGTCAGAATTTGTTACTAAAATAAAGCTAACGAATAACCTTCACTATCCAAGCTACTCCTTAAGTACTTCATACTTAAAGGGTAGCTTTTTTTATTGCTCCACTCCTTTAGGTAACGTGTCTTTTTTATCTATCACTGAATAATTTCAGGATAGCTGGCACCCTACTTGCATTTACCCAGTATAACCTTTTACTTTTTGGAAAATCATTATGGATAAGTTGCTTTATGTCGCTATGAGCGGCGCTAAACAAAACATGCAAGCCTTATCAATTAATGCTAACAACTTGGCGAACGCTAAAACCACAGGCTTTAAAGCTGATTTAGCACAAGCTAGAAGCATGCAGGCTTATGGTGAAGGCATGCCTACCCGTGTTTTTTCAATGACAGAGCGCTCTAGCCAAAATTTTGACTCTGGATCTATGTTGCATACGGGTCGTTCACTCGATATAGCGATTGAAGGTGAAGGTTTTTTTGCTGTTCAAGGCGAAGATGGTCAAGAAGCTTATACCCGAGGTGGCCACCTTCGTTTAACAGAAACAGGTGCATTAGAAACTAATGATGGTGAGCTCGTTATTGGTGAAGATGGGCCTATTACCCTACCGTTACCTGTTAATAATATTCAAATTGCTCGCGATGGCACCATTATGGTACAGCCAGAAGGCGCGCCTAGTAGCGTGCAAGAAGAGGTTGGTCGAATCAAGTTGGTCAACCCAGACACACGTCTGGTTGATAAAGGTAATGATGGTTTATTTCGTGCTAAAAATGGTGGGCAATTAATTGCCGATGTTAATGTCAATGTGCTTGGTGGCGCACTCGAATCGAGTAATGTTAATCCAATTAATGAAATGACAGAAATGATTGCTTTACAGCGTCAATTTGAAATGCAATTGAAAATGATGAAGACCGCAGAAGAAATTGACTCAAGCGCTTCTTCTTTATTACGTGCTTTCTAAGAATTAGCAATATTTTAGTTACTGTTTTCTTTTAAATTAGCAGTAACTACTCAATCAGAGGTGATGTATGAACCCAGCATTATGGATAAGTAAAACCGGCTTAGACGCGCAAAATAAAGACATTGCGGTAATATCTAATAACTTAGCTAACGCCAGTACCATTGGATTTAAAAAGAGCAGAGCTGTTTTTGAAGATCTCCTATATCAAAATATTAACCAGCCGGGTGGTCGTACAGCACAAGATACCGAAGCACCATCAGGTTTAATGTTAGGCGCGGGTACAAAAGTTGTCGCAACACAAAAAATTCATACCCAAGGTGACATGATTACTACAGATAATGCTCTTGATTTAATGATTCAAGGCGAAGGTTTTTTTGAAATCTTAATGCCAGATGGTAGCTCAGCTTACAGTCGTAATGGTCAATTTACCATGGATGATGAAGGCAACATGGTTACCCCCGGTGCAGGTTATATGATTCAGCCACAAGTCACTATTCCAGAAGACGCGTTAAGTATTATTGTTTCACAAGATGGTGAAGTATCAGTGACATTGCAAGGTCAGCCTGATCCCGCCGTTGTTGGTCAAATCAACTTAATGAATTTTGTTAACCCAACAGGCCTTCAGCCGATAGGGCAAAACCTTTATACCGAAACTGCCGTTAGTGGTGCGCCACAAGAAGGGGTTCCAGGACTTGAAGGGTATGGCATGTTGGTTCAAGGTGCACTTGAAACCTCAAATGTGAATACCACAGAAGAACTGGTCAATCTAATCGAAAGTCAGCGTGTTTATGAAATGAATTCCAAAGTAATTTCAGCGGTAGATGAAATGCTGAGTTATATCAATCAGCAACTTTAGCAAATAATTAGTATCGCTTAATTAAAATTTTAGAGAATAAGTAGGAGTCAGAAATGAGCAATAAATATAGGTTAAACAGACTTTCATTAAGCGTAGCCAAATTACATGTCATGAAGCTACTTACCATTAGCTTACTTATTTCTGTCACTAGTGCTTGTAGTAATACCGTTGAGTTAAGTAAAGCGCTGCCAAATGACCCCGATTTTGCACCGATAATGCCTGAAGAAGAGCAAGAGCGTATTGTGCCATCAGGCTCATTATTTAAGCCTAATTACGTCAATAATATTTATTCAGACTCAAAGGCACATCGTGTTGGCGATATTATTTCTGTTATCTTGAGTGAAAAAACTCAAGCGAAAAAAAATGCTAAAACAGAATTGAAAAAAGAGAATGAAACTACATTAGATCCAGTCACTGGCCTTGGTGGACTACCCGTAACCGTTGGTGGTCAGTCATTACAGTTTGGGATAAGTCAGAACTCTCAATTTAAAGGTGACTCAAAGGCTGATCAAGGTAACAGCTTAAGCGGTAATATTTCAGTACATGTTCTGAAAGTATTACCCAATGGCAATTTAATGATCCGTGGTGAAAAATGGCTAACATTAAACAACGGTGATGAGTATATCCGTTTAACGGGTGTTATTCGCTCAAAAGATATTAATTCTAATAACACTATATTATCCAACAAAGTTGCTAACGCACGAATCCAATACGCGGGTACTGGTAGTTTCGCCGATACCAATGAACAAGGATGGGCGGTTAAGTTTTTCAATAGTAGCTGGTGGCCATTTTAGTCAGTTAATAGCTCATAAAGCTCATAATAATTAACGATGAGCTTTATGGTCAGAAAATCAGATCCAGATTATCGTTCAAGGTTTTAGTTTTAAGGTATAACCTCATGAAAGCAGTAATAAAAACAATTATCCTTCTGTCATTACTCGCATCACTGCCAGTAAATGCACAACGTATTAAAGATTTGGCTGATGTTGCGGGCGTTCGATCTAACCAACTAATTGGCTATGGCTTAGTGGTAGGTTTACCCGGTACCGGTGAGCAAAGTCCTTTTACTGAGCAAAGTTTTAAAACGATGTTAAGTAACTTTGGTATCACCATGCCAGAGAATTTAAAACCTAAAATTAAGAACGTTGCCGCAGTAGCGGTACATGCAGAGTTAGGTGCTTTTACCAAACCAGGTCAAACTATTGATGTGACGGTTTCTAGCATGGGCAGTGCACAAAGTTTACGAGGTGGTACTTTAGTACAAACTATTTTAATGGGCATTGATGGCAATGCATATGCAGTTGCACAAGGCTCTTTGGTGGTTAGTGGTTTAGGTGCTCAAGGTTTAGATGGCTCACAAGTATTAGTAAATATTCCAACGGTTGGCCGTATCGCCAATGGTGGTATTGTTGAACGTGAAGTGAAGTCGCCTTTTGCTTCGGGTGATCATATTACTTTTAATTTACGTCATTCTGACTTTACTACTGCCAAACGTTTGTCTGACACGATTAATGAACTCATTGAAGGCTCAGCTAAAGCAATTGATGCGACTTCTGTAAGAGTTAATGCACCGCGTGATATTAGTGACCGAGTCAGTTTTTTGTCGGTACTTGAAAACCTTGAGTTTGAACCGGCATCTCCAGCAGCAAAAATCATTGTTAATTCGCGTACGGGTACCATTGTTATTGGCTCCGAAGTTACTTTGCTTGCCGCAGCTATTACCCATGGCGGTATAACAGTCACTATTAATGAAATTCAAGATGTCTCTCAGCCCAATGCATTTGCAGAAGGCGAAACCGTAGTCACTAATCAGTCGGCAATTAATGTCAGTAATTCAGATGCACGTATGTTTGTATTCAAACCCGGTGTAACACTAGAGACCTTGGTTCGTGCAATTAATGAAGTGGGTGCTGGTCCAGGTGATGTCATGGCAATCTTAGAAGCACTAGATCAAGCGGGAGCGATACGTGGCGAGTTAGTCATTATCTAGGATTAACGGTTTATCTTGTCGCTGTAGGGCTCAATTAAGGCGTCAAAAGTACTCATTGACTAACGTCAACTCCGTGCTATTTCCTTTTAATTGAACCATACAACTTAAAGATAAAACGTTAATGCAAGTTATAAACACAACCGAAAAAATAACTGAAAACATATTAATCATTTTCTTAGGTAGATAAATTATGGATATCAATGCAAGCTTAAAACAGAATTTTGATCAAGCGCGTAATGCACTTGATCTTAATGGCTTGAATGATATTCGTCAGCAATCTCGTTCAACTGATGGCGAAGCTAAAAAAGAGGCTTTACAAGAAGCCGCTCAACAGTTTGAAGCTATTTTTATGAAAATGTTATTGTCGAGTATGCGTAAAGCACAAGATGTACTCGAATCAGACAGCCCTTTTAATTCTGAATCAACTAAGTTTTATCGTGATATGCATGATCAACAAATGGCCGTTGAATTATCTTCTAATGGCTCTCTTGGCTTAACAGATTTAATTGTTAGGCAACTTGGTGGTGATGATGGCAGCTTTAAACCAAGCTCTGTTTTGAGAAGTGACGGTAATTTGACCGTGAAAAGCAGCACTGTTGATGATAAAACGAATGAACAAAGTGAAGCGAATAAAGACAAACAGCATAATTCATTAGTCGAAAAAATGTTGTCTGATAATAACCAGATTAAGCCTGATATTGATGTTCCTTTTGCGGGTAGCTATCAAGCACAAAGTCTTAGCAATAATCAGCAAGGCAGTGTCTTAAGTCAATTTACTTTACGAGAATTAGATAAAAAACCAAATAAAGCTAATAGCTCGTTAGAAAGCGTCAAAATTTCAACTTCTCCAGATTCTCCAACATTTGATGAACCGAAAGACTTTGTTACCGCTTTGATGGAGCCTGCACAAAAAGTACAGCAAGAGTTAGGTGTTCCTTTTGCAGTGGTTATCGCCCAAGCCGCACTTGAAACAGGTTGGGGACAAAAAATAATCAAAGGTACTAATGGAGAGAGCTCTAATAATTTATTTAATATTAAAGCAGATTCTCGTTGGGCTGGCGATAAAATAACTAAAGATACATTAGAATTTGAACAAGGCGCTATGATTAAAAAATCAGAGCCTTTTAGAACTTATCAATCGCTTACCGATAGTGTTGATGACTATATAAACTTCCTCTCTACTAGCGAACGCTACCAAGAAGCATTGCAAGACTCCGGCAATGTGGAACACTTCCTGCAAGGTTTACAGAAAGCAGGTTATGCAACAGATCCTCAATATGCTGACAAGATCCTTGGCACTTTGAAAACTGTTACAAGCCTTTTAGCTAAATAAACTAAGCACATTAAAGAAAGACCATGCCGTAAGGCAAGCAGAAACATTTTTTTGCTAAAAGTCTTTCATCAAACATTATTTATAACAAAACATACCTCTGCAAGTTGGGCTAATACTCACTTCAATATGTTTTATTATAGGAGAAAGTATTATGACAGTAAGTTTGTACCAATCAGGTGTAAGTGGCTTATTAGCTGCTCAACAACAACTGGCAACAACCGGTCATAATATTGCGAATGTTAATACTGACGGTTATAACCGTCAGCGCGCGGATCAAAATGCTTCTGTAGGGCTTAATAATGGCAGTAACTACATTGGCTCAGGTACCTACATTCAAGATATCACTCGTTTGTACGATCAGTTTTCCCATAAAGAGCAATTACTTAATCAAAGTAATTTAGGTAATGCAGATTCATTACAAGCGCGATTGAGTCAACTTGACCAAGTTATGTCTACTTCCGGTAATGCAGTTGTTGGAGCATTAGATAACTTTTATCAAGCGGTAAACGGTGTTGCTGATAACCCGAATGATTCAGGTTTACGTAGTATTGTATTAAATCAAGCAAGTATTTTAAGTAATGATTTTAATGAGCTAACTAATAATTTTGACAATATGACTAAGGCTGTTAATGGTGAAATACAGCAAGTTGCGAGTAATATTTCAGAAATATCACATGAACTTGCCAAAATCAATGAAACCATTATGCATTCTAATAGCTCTCTACAAACAGGGCAACCTAATGACCTACTTGATAAGCGTGATCAACTCCTTGCTGAGTTAGGGCAGTTTACCCGAGTAAGCACAGTAACGGATTCTAATAATTTGATGACGGTTATGATCGGTGAAGGTACCACACTGGTTGCTGGTATAACCCCTTTGACACTCCAAGTCAGTGCGGGTGACCCAGATGCGCAACAAACAGAATTAAGACTTGTCAGTGGTAACAGTAGCGTGGGTATAAATGGAACCAAACTAGGTGGCTCATTAGCGGCAAGTTTTGAATTTAGAGATGAGCACTTAGCGCAAACCCGCACTGAAATAGATCGTTTGGCTATGGCTATTTCGTCAACTTTGAATGACAGCCAAGCTAATGGTCTAGACCTTAATCAACAGCAAGGTGCTAATATTTTTACCGATATCAATACCAGCCAATTACAACAAGGCAGAGTATTACCACATTCAACAAATGCAGCGGCAAGTACTACACAAGCTCAGGTTACTATTAATGATGTATCAAAACTACCTACCGATGAATTTGAAATTCGTTTTGATGCAGGAACATATACTTTATATAACTTAACTTCAGGTGCCAGTGAAAACCTTGGAGCGCCTGGTAGTGGCACACCTGCAGGTACACATACACCGTCGTCTCCAGATTATGGCTTCTCTTTTGTAGAAACTGGCACACCAACAGCGGGTGACAAATTCTCTATAGTCCCAACAAGGAATAGTGCCGCTTTAATGCAAGCAACCCTAACTGATGGCAATGCCATTGCGGCAAGTTCGGCTGTGGGGGTAACACCTTCAACAAATAATATTAGTGATGGTCAGGTTGAGATCACTAATGTAATCAACCCCGTTGCTGCCAGAGCGCATAACATTACGGTTGATGTTTATGAGAGTGCTCCCGGTACCTTTAGCTATCGTGTATATGATACCGCAACACCGCCACCAGCTCCATCCATTGATGCGGGTACCTATCCTGCAGGAGGCAGTGTTTCAGTTGATATTCCCACAGGCACGCCTGATTTTCAAATCGAAATAAAGGGTGATCTTGTTGGCTCAGGTACTAATGCGAGAGAAACATTCACCATTGGTGATGCATTTGGCGTGGGTAATAGTGGTAATGCAGTTGTTATGGCAAAAACCCAAGAAATTGGCGTCACCAATGGTGGTAAAGAAACCTTTAATAAAAGTCTCGCAGTATCAACATCCGTAGTCGGTGCGAAAGCAAGTAATGCCGATTTAACTGCAGACACGGCACAGGCTTTATTTACCCAAGCTTATAACAGAAACCAAGCAACATCAGGTGTTAATTTGGATGAAGAAGCGGCAAATTTGTTGAAATATCAACAAGCTTATCAGGCTGCTTCACAAATAATATCTACAGCCAATACTATTTTTGACACCATCTTAGCAGCGGTGAGATAAGGAATATTTATGCGTGTATCAACAGCTCAATTCTACTTACAAAGCTCTCAACAAATGAGCAGCAAAAGTGCGGATGTAAATGAAAGAATGGCTTACCTAACCAGTGGTAAGCGAGTCTTAACCGCTAAAGATGATGCTGTTGCGTTTGGCACCTTGGCTGGCTACAAAAATGACTTAGCTAATATTGAAAAATATAAACGCAATATTGACCGAGCTGAAAGTCACAATAACTTACAAGAAGTTGTTTTTGCCGATGCTGAAATGATTTTAGATAAAATTAAACAAGATATGTTACTTGCCAATAACGGTCGGATGTCGACTGAAGATTTACAAACATTAGCTGATCAAGTTAGAAATAGCTTCGATCAATTACTTGATATTGGCAACACCAAAAATGAAAATGGCGATTACATTTTTTCTGGTTTTCAAACAGAGTTACAACCTTTTAGTCAACAAACTGATGGCACCGTTTCTTACAGTGGTGATACAGGGGTCAATGAAATACAAGTCGCTAAAAATATTAAAATACCTACCAATCAGGCAGGTGATGCCGCTTTTTTAAATGTGGCTAATGGGATTGGTGATTTTAGCGTTAGCTACCCAACGACTCCCGCGAATACATCAGGTATTTCTGTTGAAAGTGCAACGGTAACTGATAGGAATGTCTACAACGTAAGTTCAGGGCCTTTTACTTTTGCTACCGATCCAATAACTAACAATTTAACGGTTACCGATAGCACTCCTACGTTAGTATTTCCGGTATTGCCAGCACTGCCAGCACCTTATGTAGCAGGGCAAACGATTTCCTTTCAAGGCGTTGATGTTACTTTGAGCGGCAATCCATTGCCGGGTGAAACTTTTGTTATCAATAAGCAAGAAGAAATTAGCATTTTCGAGACCGTAAACAGCGCTATCGCTTGGATGGAGCAAGGCACAGTCTCGGTAGACCAAGAGCAACATCAGGTTGATTACAATACGGTACTCACGCAAATAAATTCGGCGATGAGCCACATATCCTCAAGACGGGTAGATTCTGGAATTCGCTTACAAGTGCTTGATAATCAGAAAAATAGACACCTAGATGCGGAGTTATCTACTAGTTCCAATAAAGGTAAAATCGAAGATTTAGATTTTGCTAAAGCTATATCAGAATTTGAACAAGCAAAAATAGCCTTACAGGCCTCACAACAGGCGTTTAGTAAGGTGCAAGGATTAACACTATTCAACTATATATAAAAAGTTTATTGCCATTTACTAAAGTGGCACTATTTATGCTTCATTAATAATCAGTGACACAAAATAACAAATAATTGTCGATGTATAAGTTCAGGCAGTAATTTTTTATCAATAAAAGAAAAGAGGCTTGCTGAACAAGCTTCTAATAAATAATATTAATACATTAGGAGTTTTCTCATGGCTTTATCAGTAGTAACTAATACAGCATCGTTAAACGCACAACGTAACTTAAGCAAATCAGGCGAGGGCTTGGCTACTTCAATGCAACGTCTTTCATCGGGTATGCGGATTAACAGCGCTAAGGATGATGCTGCTGGTATGCAGATAGCCAACCGTTTAACATCACAAATTAATGGTTTAGGTGTAGCGCAACGAAATGCTAATGACGGTATTTCAATGGCACAAACAGCAGAAGGCGCGATGCAAGAATCATCTGCCATTTTACAGCGTATGCGTGATTTATCCTTACAGTCAGCTAACGGCTCAAATGGCGCAGAAGATCGTTCGGCACTGCAAAAAGAAATGGGTGCCTTGCAACAAGAGCTAACTCGTATCGCTGAAACCACTAAATTTGGTGCTACCAGTTTACTTGATGGCTCTTTTGGTACTAAACAGTTTCAAGTTGGCGCTAATGCCAATGAAACCATTAATGTTACTTTAGGTAATATGTCTGCCGATGCGATTGGAGCTTATGAGGTTAATGATTCATCTGCTGTTCTTGGTCTTCCTGCAACTCAAACTGCAACGTTAGCGACTGCAATAGCAACCGTTGCCACGGCTAGTTTGAACATTAATGGTACTGCAATTCCTGATGCGGGTGTTACAGGTAAAGGTGCTGCTGAAGTTGCTGATACTATTAACGATGCTTCTGCTGGCGTTAAAGCGATTGCTAAGCTCGATGTTACTTTAGCGGCTTTAACTTCTGCTGATAATAGTGTCCTGACGTTCGAAAAATCAGGTGGTGCTGTTGATACCTATAACTTAGCTACTTTTGGTGGCGATATGGATAGATTAGCGGAAGAAATGCAAGCAGACGGCTATGATGCTGTAGTTGATAATGGCTCATTAACCATTAAGGCCGTTGGTGTTGACGGTATACAAATGACAGGTACTACAGGTACCGCTACTTTAGCAAACAATGCTACCGGTGGTGCTGCTGTCGCAGGTGGTGTAACAAACAACGATATCAGTATTACTTCTACTTTAACGCTATCATCAGCTAATAAAATTGGTATTTCAGGTACTGATGTCGATGATATATTAGCAGAGGGAACTAGCATAGGTGCGACAGGCGGTACTGGCTCTTTAACTACAGTTGAGGATATTGATATTTCCGGCACCACTTCAGCTGGCGCACAAGACGCACTTACCGTGATAGATGCTGCTTTAGCACAAATAGATTCAACACGAGCAGGGCTTGGTGCGGTACAAAATCGTTTTAGCCATACTATTAGTAACTTAGCCAATGTCGCTGAAAATGTATCGGCATCGCGTAGTCGAATTCAAGATACAGACTTTGCCTCGGAAACGGCGAATATGACTAAGAACCAAATCTTGCAACAAGCAGGTACTTCAATCTTATCACAAGCAAACCAAATACCTCAGGCAGCCGTTAGCTTATTAGGTTAGTTTTCTGAGATAGCTTAACAAGCAAATGGAGATATCTTAAGTATTGGCAACCTGTTCATACTCCAAAAAGTTAATAAAAGGAAACCTTTGTGGTTTCCTTTTTCATTTCTATAAATTTAATAATGTCATGATATTAAATATCTATTTTTCTTAATCGACTTCTATGTCAATTGTTTGACTGAAAAGTAACCAGCTATATGTGAATGTTATGATAACAATTAAGTGTATGTTTACATTGAACTTTTAAAAGTTGGCTTGTTTTTTGATTGTATAAAAGAGTAAGAGGGGGCTTTATCGTTAAATAAGCTTCTAAAGATAATTATTAGGAGATTATTATGGCTTTATCAGTAGTTACTAACACAGCATCACTTAATGCCCAGAGGAACTTATCAAAGTCCGGTGAAGGCTTAGCAACCTCAATGCAGCGTTTATCATCTGGTTTGCGTATCAATAGTGCAAAAGATGATGCTGCTGGTATGCAAATAGCTAATCGCTTAACCTCACAAATAAACGGGTTAGCGGTAGCTCAGCGGAATGCTAATGATGGTATATCAATGGCACAAACGGCTGAAGGCGCCATGCAGGAATCGTCAAACATTCTTCAGCGTATGCGTGACTTAGCCCTCCAATCAGCCAATGGTTCAAACTCAGCTGATGATCGACAAGCATTACAAAAAGAAGTCGGTGCCTTACAACAAGAGTTAACCCGTATTTCTGAAACGACTAAATTTGGTGCGACTAGTTTGCTTGATGGCAGTTTTGGTACTAAGCAGTTTCAAGTGGGCGCTAATGCCAATGAAACCATTAATGTCACTTTAGGTAATATGGCTGCCAATGCTATAGGCGCTCACCAAATAAGAGGTGCAGGTACTGCAGCTGCAGCGAATAGTCTAGGGGATGTCGAAGCTACGCTTTTATCTGCTAACATGGGTACAACCCCTGATACCTGGAATATTAATGGTACCAATGTCTCTTTTCTTGGCGGTGATGGTGCATCAACCATAGCGAAAAACATTAATGATGCCTCAACAGGTGTTGATGCGCAAGCGGTATTAAGTACACGTATTCAGGGGTTATCAGCGGCAGATGCAGGTACCTTTAACATCCATAAAGAAGGTGCAGTAGAAGATACTTTTGTATTATCCTCCTATGGTGGAGATATGGAACGTTTAGCCGAAGATTTACAAGCGGCGGGTTATAATGCTGTCTTTGATAAAAACCTTAATTCGGGGGCTGGTGGCATTGATGTGGTGGCAACGGATGTTGATGGCTTTGAGATAACGGCTTCTGCAGCCGGTACCATACAAATGGGCCCGCCAGGTGGTTTACTTACTTCAGCCGCTGGACCATTATCTCACTCCGCGGAGCTACAATTGTCATCGGCAGAAAAAATTGGTATCTCGGGTAATACCGTCGATGAAATACTTGGTCAGGGTTTTAGTGGTAATAATATTGCTGCTAGCGGTGGCGCGAGTGCTCTAAACTCCGTGGAAGCTATCGATATTTCAGGGGTTACTTCGGCAAATTCACAATCAGCGATTGAAGTTATTGATGCTGCTTTATCACAAATTGATTCAGCTCGAGCTGGCTTAGGTGCGGTGCAAAACCGTTTCAGCCATACCATTAGTAACTTGGCTAATGTACAAGAAAATGTCTCAGCATCACGTAGTCGAATTCAAGATACTGATTTTGCGATGGAAACAGCACAAATGACTAAAAATCAAATATTGCAGCAAGCCGGTACAAGTATCTTGTCGCAAGCAAACCAAATTCCGCAAGCGGCAATTAGTTTGTTAGGTGGCTAATCTTTAGTTTAAGTTATTAAAGGTGAAAGTTAAAAGTTAAAAATTACTTACAAGGGGTTAAACAGTTATTGTTTAGCCTTTTTTTGTTGATAAAAAAGAAAGATATTTATTTTTAACGCTATTTCAATCTTTGTTCGAAGTTGTAACTAGCTGAATTCAATGGTCTTTATTTGGCGCTTGGTCGTTTCTTGGGATTTAAAAAGGTAAAGCAAGGCCATTGTTTAGTCTTTTTTCTAAAAAAGATTAAAGTTAATTTTCAAGCTGCCGTTAAGGTGTTTAGAACGGAGCTGCTTTGATTGATTTGTTGGTAACCTTACCAGTAACTTTATCGGATAATAATCGGCTTCTGGTTAATACAACTAACTAAAGAATTACATCTTGTAATCAGGAGTTTACCATGGCTTTATCAGTAATTACTAACACCGCGTCACTTAACGCTCAACGTAACTTAACTAAATCAAGTGAAGGCTTACAAACTTCAATGCAACGTTTATCGTCGGGTATGCGCATTAACAGTGCAAAAGATGATGCGGCTGGTATGCAAATTGCTAACCGTTTAACGTCTCAAGTCAATGGTTTAGGTGTAGCACAACGAAATGCTAATGACGGCATTTCAATGGCACAAACTGCTGAAGGTGCGATGCAAGAGTCTTCAAATATCCTACAACGTATGCGCGACTTGTCTTTACAATCGGCAAACGGTTCAAACTCTGCCGATGACCGTGCCGCACTACAAAAAGAAGTCGGTGCTTTACAACAAGAATTAACCCGTATTGCTGAAACCACTAAATTTGGTGCAACCAGTTTACTTGACGGGAATTTTGGCACTAAACAGTTTCAAGTCGGTGCTAACGCCAATGAAACTATTAACGTTTCTTTAGGCGATATGTCGGCGGATGCAATTGGTAATTATGAGGTTGAAGGGATAGCTACGGTTATAGGTGCCGCTGCAACAGCTACAACTGATTTAGCGACTACAACTGCTTTGGTGGCAACAGCCAGTTTAAATATTAATGGTACTGCTATTTTGGATGCGAATGTTACAGCTAAGGGAGCTGCTGATGTTGCCGATGCAATCAATGCTGCAGCTACAGGTGTTAATGCAACAGCTAAGCTAGATGTAACTATTGACGCTTTAACTTCAGCTGATGATAGTATTATCACTTTAAGAAAATCGGGAGCAGCTGTAGACACATATGACCTAGCTACTTATGGTGGTGATATTGACCGATTAGCTGAAGATCTACAAGCAGACGGTTATGATGCAGTTGTTGATGGCACTGCACTTACATTAAAAGCGCAGGATGTTGATGGCATTCAAATGACGGGTACTACTGGTACTGCAACTATTGCTAATAATATTGTTGGTGGTGCTGGTGTAGCTGGTGGTGCAACTAATAATGATATCAGTGTTTCATCAACCCTAACGCTTTCTTCTGCGGATAAAATTGGTATTTCAGGAACGGATGTTGATGATATATTAAATGGCGCAAATGTTGGTGCAACTGGTGGATCAGGCACTTTAACAAGTGTAGAATCACTTGACATCTCTGGTAATAGCAATGTTAATGCACAGAACGCAATTGAGACTATCGACGCAGCATTAGCGCAAATTGATAGTCAACGTGCAGATTTAGGTGCGGTGCAAAACCGTTTTAGCCATACCATTAGCAACCTAGCTAATATATCTGAAAATGTATCATCATCACGTAGCCGAATTCAAGATACTGACTTTGCTTCTGAAACGGCGCAAATGACTAAGAACCAAATCTTGCAACAAGCGGGTACGTCAATCTTGGCTCAGTCTAACCAGTTGCCACAAGCTGCATTAAGCCTAATCGGTTAGTATACTTAAGGTTCAGGTTTAGGCCCAGGTTCGACCTAAAGTAAAAAGTAAAAAAGGAAGGAGCCAATACTCCTTCCTTTTTGTGTTTTGATAAACGGACCACAACAATTTATACTGATAATTGCACCGCTTATTTATTGTAAAAATACGTGGTGTATTTTAAACAAGGAGCAAGCCATGAATATAGTCCAAAATGGTGCTGACATAGGGTTAACAGCTTTAACGCCAGAGATTAAACGCTCGACTGATGCCGTTGCAAAAAATGGTGCTGTTGACAAAGGTGAGCAGCAAGTTGTTGCTGAAAAACAGCAAGATAAAATCAGTGCTATCCAAAAGTCAGCTGAAGCCAGTGATACCAGTCAACCATTAACACCAAAGCAGTTAGAGAAGGTGGCGCAACAATTGCAGGATTTTGTTGGCGACTTAAATCGAAATATTGAGTTTTTAGTTGATAAAGACTCTGGTCGCGATGTTATTAAAGTTATTGATAAAGACTCAGGTGATTTAATCAAACAGTACCCATCAGAAGAAGTACTGACACTAGTCTCTAAATTGTCAGATATGGTGGGCGGTTTTGTTGATGCTAAAGTTTAGTTAATATTACTCAGAAAAATTAAGATTTCATAAGATGTGTTAAAATTAAGTTAGTATGTTTACAGGTTATAGATAAAGGGGACTCACATGGCAGGTATTTCATTTACAGGTATTGGCTCTGGCTTACAAGTCAGCGAAATAGTTGATGCAATCGTTAATGCTGAAAAAGTACCTTACGAGTCTCGTGTCACCCGTCAACAGGGGGCCTTTACCACTGATATTTCTGCCGTAGGTGCATTAAAATCGGCTTTAGAAGCGGTAACCGCTTCTTTTGATGGCTTAGCTGACGTTGATGAATACCAACAAAGAACAGTGAATGGGCGTGATGATTTTGTTGGTCTTACCTCGGACAAAGATGCAGAGGTTGGTAACTATTCAGTTAAAGTTGAAGCTCTAGCGAGTGCTCACAAACTAATGTCGGGTGCAATGACTGATACTGAAGCGGTAGGTGAAGGTAAACTCACTATTGAGTCAGGCAGTAATAACTTTGATATCAATGTTTCAGCGACCGCTACCTTAAGTGAAATCCGTGATGCTATTAACGACAGTGCTGATAATAAGAGTGTTTCGGCAACCATTATTACCGATGCATCAGGACAGCACTTAGTTTTAAACAGTAAAGAAACCGGTCTTGAAAATGCCATTAAAGTGACGGTTGATGATGTTAGTGATACTAATGATACTGATAACAATGGACTGTCTCGATTAGCCTATAGTAGTACTAATACACTGACTTCTGCAGGAATTGCTACTGCTGCTGCTGTTGGTAGTGGTACTCTTTCTCTTACCTCAGCGAGTAATTCATTTGATATAGCAGTGAATGGTACTGATACGTTAACGGAAATACGCGATAAAATAAATGCCAGCACGGATAATAATTCTGTAATTGCTTCTATTGTTAATGATGGCAGTGGTGATCATTTAGTACTAAATAGTACTGAAAATGGTAGCTCCAATGCAATAACAGTTGCTGTGGCCGATGACGATCTGGATAATGCTAATGCCTCTGGTTTATCTCAATTAGCTACAGTTAACCTTACCTCAACAGCTAATGTTGAAAACATGAGTCAAACAGGCACTGCAACAGATGCCAAAATTATTATTGATGGCACGATTACCGCAACCAGTAGTACCAATGAATTTAAAGGTGTTATTGACGGCATAGATATCACCGCAAAAAAAATCCAAGGTGTTGATGATGACATTAGTAAGATATCAATAACTGAAGACAATAAAAATGTTGCCACAGGCATTAATACGTTTATCGAAAGCTTTAATGCCTTGGTTGATTTAAGTAATCAGTTGGGTAAATCAGGTAAAAATTCCGACGGAAAACTTGAAAATGCCGGTGTACTTGCTGGCGACTCAATGCTTCGTAGTGTAATGAGTAAAATGCGCGGCCAGTTTAATAAGCAATTTGATTCAGGTAATGGTAATACGCTCGCTTTATCACAACTTGGCATCCGCACAGAGCGTGATGGTAAATTAAGTTTTGAGCAAGACAACCTGGATGATTTATTAGAGCAAGATCCTGATGCAGTACAAACCTTTTTCCTCGGGGCTGACGGTGATAATGGTTTTGTGAAGGATATGAAAACCTTTGTTGGTTTTTATACTGATTCTGATGGAGTCATGCAACAACGTATTGATGGAAAAAACACTCAGATTGATAAATTAAGTGATGATCTTGAAGCTCACCAGCTGAAGATGGCCTCGCTAGAGTCTAGATTATTAGCACAATATAACGCCATGGACTTAATGGTCTCACAAATGAACTCAACCAGTTCATATTTAATGTCTCAATTAGATAACATGCCTGGCGTAGTGAAGAATAGCAAGTAGCCTGAGCTCTACCAAATAAATGCTTCCTTAACAGGCATTTTTACTCTTTATGCGTTTAATCTTTCCGCTTACTATAGTTATTAATTTAGATTGACATTTATTAGAGTAAGTTGGCTATTTTACTGTATAACTCAATCGCCTGATGGCTTGTTAAATTCCCTACCGAGCGGGCTCTACCAATGGTAGAGCTTATTCTAATGACCTCATTGGCAATATTGTCGATTTCCCTAGACGCATCAATATGCACTTCTTTTTGTTGTTTATCTAACCCTAAGTTTGAAATTTTAACCACATCAGGGGCAAAGCGACCTAAGTTAGGTTTCAATGGGGATTCTTTTGAAAGGGAGGGGCTGATATTAGGCAAGGTACGTGCTATATCACTACTAGCCGTCAGTGGGTTAACAACAGACATAAGCACCTCTGCGCTATCTTGTTTGTCTAAATATTAACCTAAGTATAGTTTATTTTAATCATTATTATTGAGTAACGTTGATTTATACCAATCCCATCAAATCATTGCCCACTTATACTGGCTAAAATATTCCAAGGCTGCGTTGTTCTCAATAGCCAGTTATTACTCAATCGAACGCCTTACCTTAATTTATTTTCCCTTCGCACAATAAGAACACCAACTTAATGGGTTTGGTATTAGTACTTCTGATAGAGACGGGCTATTTTTTTGCTTTTCTTTAATTTTATAACTTGTTCAGAAAGCGCTTGCTTACTTTGTTGCGAACTTGAGGTTAAGTACTGATCAAGTGATACCATTTCGTTAATAAGTGCTAACTCTACGCTGAGTTGAACTTGACTGTACGTTTTAAATAACAAGTCAATGAGGTTATGACGTTCTGTTATTAATTTCGCCAGTTGCTCGTCAGTGTATTGGTCATTGTCGGCCGTTTCAGGAGAAATTTGCTGTAATGTATTTTGGCTACTTTCGTGCTCAGTATTTTCTATTCGAACATCAAGTTGCGACAGTATTAGTCGAGATAATTCGTTAATAGTTTCAAGGCTAGACGTTAAGTTACTCGGCACTAAAAGCTCACTTTACCTTGCTCTGCTGGTGGAATTGCATCCCAACCCGACTTAATAGGAATAATTATTTGTGCAACTTCATTGAGTAATTCAATGTCATTATTGGTATTGGCTTCAAATAACTTTTCAGAACAAAAATTATATAATGCTGATAAGTTACCTGAAATTTCGCCACCTTTTTCATGATCTAATGAGCCTTCTAATACACCGACAATGGCAATGGCATTAGATATTTGTTCGCCTTTTTTAGCATAGTCTTGCTGAGAAATAGCACCTTTAGCGGTTGCGATATTGTCTAGTAATTTTTGAAAAAGCAATGCAACAAGGCGATAGGGAGAAGCCTCGCCAGCATTACTCACGGTTGTTTGCTGATATTTTTTTAATGATAAATGAGCCATAAGTTACTCCAAAAAAATAATAACACTCATTAGGTGTTATATATTAAAAGCATGTTTCAGTCACTTTATGAATGCTTTGCATTGCCTTTTAATGATCGATTAATGCTAGTGTTTTTCTACAGGCTTTAATTAACTTCCAAGGCAGTATTATTTACCACAACAGATAATCCTTCACTTTGAGCTTTTTTAAATGCTTCAATTAATACGGAATGGTTTATACCCTCAATATTTTCGATAAGGCCGTTATCGGTAATTTCAATGTTATCCCAACCTCTTGCAATAAGGTGTTTTTCAATAATACTTAATTGGTCATCTAGGTTGTCACTTTTCACAAACATATTAAAGCCATGTCTATTGCCTTGAACTTGATCAGCACTTGTTGACATGCACTCTGCACTACCATTTACTATTAACATATATATATCCAATTATTTTAGAGGTCTATAGTTTGTTATTCATAAAGTGTGCCATATTTTTTTTGACACATAGTTGAGGATTTAATCGCCTTGATAAAAATAACGGTAAATAAAGTGAGCTATTTTATTCTATAAAGCTTTAACTTAACAATTGTAACATCAATTGAGGTAATGCATTAGCATGACTCATCATAGCCGTAGTGGCTTGTTGTTTAATTTGTTGTGATGTTAATTGTGCTGTTTCTTTCGCAAAATCAGTATCTTGAATTCTTGAACGGCTTGCCATAACATTTTGCTGAATGTTAGCGAGGTTACTCATGGTATGTTCAAGTCTATTAACAAAGGCACCAAGGTGCGTTCTTTGGTTATCAACAAACTGTAAAGCACTATCGATAAGCCCTGTTGAGAATTGTGAATCAGCCACTAAATCAACACCATTTAATCCAATGTTATCACTAGAAAATCCCGCAACTTTTACATTCAATGTCTGATTAGCATCAGCGCCTATTTGAAAAGAGGTGTTTTTACCGCTAATTGTCACTGATGTACTGTAGTCGGCTAAGGCAACTTCATTAAAGCTAGTTGGGTCCCAGTTATTGCCTGGGCCAAAATCGGTATTGGTACTATCATCATCGCCATTGACAAAGTAGCTATCAAAATTTGCGGTAGTTTTTGCGCTACTGGCACCTACGATAGTTTCTTCACGACTTGGACCTCCCGCTGCGTCTAAACCGCCAAAGGCACCATTGTCAGCATTGCCAGTATTAATATTTGCGGTAACAAAGTCTTCAAAATTAGTACCTGTCATTAAGGCTGTTTGTAAGGTGGTAATATCAGCAAAAGTACCTTGGGCAGCAAGTGCGCCGTCAAAGGTATTACCAGCCGATAAACTTGCCATAATACTTTTAATACCGGCTTCACCTATTTGATTCTCTAAAAAGCGCATAGCGACATAACCGCCCGAATATACGCCAGCAATCTCAATGCCTGTTGATGGTGCGGCGCCAGGTATGGCGGTAAAAATGGCGTCTGTTTGATTTCTTAAAGCGGTCAAACCAAAACTGCCAACGTCTGCAGCAACTCGGCTATCAGCACCACTAACAGCTTCGGCAGTGCCTTCAGAAAACCATATCGGTACTGAGGTTAGATCCATTTGATTAGCCATGACAGCATGGGTCATTTCATGTAGTAATGTTGATTTTAATTGTTTTACTTTATTGGCATCGAGTGTTGAAAAGTCATCTAAATCTATAGTCATTACTAATTCAGTGCCAGTCGCGCCACCGAGGAAGGACACTGAAGCAAGCTTGCCACCGACGCCATCGACATTTTCAAGGTCTATTTTAAATTTAGCCCCATCTCCCGATAGGCCTAAGACACTTTGTATGATATTTTCTGATTCAGCGAGTACGCCACTGTGTAATACCCCTAGAATGTTTTTTTCAGCTTCATTGGCGCCACCTAAGCCGACACGGTCAGTTTGATCAAAAACATTGTTGCCACCAAACGTGGTGGTTTTATTTATCCGGTCTAACTCTTGTTTCAATTGCAGGCTTTCTTTATTAAGTGCAGCTTTATCGTTCGAGGATAAAGCACCATTACTTGCTTGTAGTGACAAGTCACGCATTCTAAATAAAATATTGGTGACATCCTCTAATGCCCCTTCCGTTGTTTGGGCAAGAGATATACCATCATTCGCATTACGCTGAGCAACGGCTAAGCCATTAACTTGCGAAGTTAGACGGTTAGATATTTGTAAACCTGCGGCATCATCTGCAGCTGAATTAATACGCATACCAGATGACAAGCGAGCGAAAGATACCGACAATTTATTGGAATTACCTGTGAGCTGTTGCTGTAGAAATAAGCTTGTTATGTTGGTGTTAATGCTACTCACGTAAATATCGGCTTCAAAATAAATAGGTGTGATAGCTGTTTATCGGCAGGTTATTATATTTCTTTAGTCTTATTTTAGTCATATTCGTACATAAAGTGGGGGGAGTAATTTTGACACCTGACAAATAAATGACAGGTAAGCGTCAAGTTTTTGTTGCTTAAAATTATTTAATAGCTAAAATTGCTTATGACGCTGTAAAACAATATTAAAAATAGCATGTTAGCATTAACCGTGAAGAGTTAAATATGAGTGATAGTTCAGTAGTTAAATCTGTAGTAACCGGTCATAAACAAATTTTAGTCGTTGATAATGACGCAGGGAGAAGCCAGCAACTTAGTACAGTTCTTGCTTTTGTCGGAGAGCATTTTATTCATTGCTCCCAAGAGCAAGCAAGTGAGAATTTGACAGATAATAGTCACCTGCTCTCGGTAATATTAACCGGTAATGTCAGTAGTGACTGCTCAGTTTTAATTAAAGCCAACCCGAGTGTGCCATTTATTCTCCATGATGTACTTGATGCCAATGAACTATCAATTAACGTTAATGTTATCGGTATACTTGCTGCGCCACTTAATTATGCTCAACTTACTGAGCTTATTCATCATTGCCACCAATATCACAATAAGTTGCCTCGCAGAGGCATCAAGCTAAACTCTACTCCACTATTTCGTTCATTAGTGGGTACTAGTGAGCCGATGTCACAAGTTCGCTTTTTAATCGAACAAGTGGCGAAAACACCCGCTAGTGTGCTTGTGCTTGGTGAATCAGGTACAGGTAAAGAGGTAGTTGCACGTAATATTCATAACTTATCTGAACGTTCAAAAGAAGCCTTTGTACCTATTAATTGTGGTGCCATTCCCGCAGAGTTACTTGAAAGTGAATTGTTTGGTCATGAAAAAGGGGCTTTTACTGGTGCTATTTCTACCCGAAAAGGACGTTTTGAATTGGCTGAGGGCGGCACGCTATTTTTAGATGAAATTGGTGATATGCCTCAACCAATGCAAGTAAAGCTATTAAGGGTTTTACAAGAACGTACCTTTGAACGCGTTGGTGGCAGTAAAAGTATTAAAGCCAATGTACGTATTGTTGCTGCGACTCATCAAGATTTAGAAGAAATGATCAAAGAGGGAAGTTTCAGGGAAGATTTATACTATCGTTTAAATGTCTTCCCAATAGAGACGCCAGCACTACGTGAGCGCAAAGAAGACATTCCGTTGCTGTTAAAAGAATTACTTACTCGCTTTGAGCACGAACAAAATAAAACGGTTCGTTTTACTGAAAAAGCTATTGAGTCGTTAATGGAACATCCGTGGGCGGGTAATGTGCGAGAGTTATCCAATTTGATTGAACGTATGTTGATTATGTTCGGTGACCAAATTGTAGATGTCGCAGAGCTACCCTATAAATATCAGCATATAGATGTAGAAGCTTATAATCCAGAGTACCCTGAAGAGTTACAAGAGCAAGATGTTATTAACGAACTTTTTTCTGGCTTTGATTATGATGATGACGACTGTGATGAGACTGAAAATGAGCTAACCACCGAGAGTGATATAAATAATGCGCACGACGCTATCAGTACATCGAAATTACCCAGTGACGGATTAAATTTAAAAGAGCATTTAGCAGACCTTGAAGTGTCTTTAATTAAACAGTCGTTAATTAAGCATGATTATGTGGTTGCTAGAGCGGCTGAAACACTTGGCATGCGTAGAACCACCTTAGTTGAAAAAATGCGTAAATATGAATTACACAAACCGAGTGAATAACTTAAGGTAACTTAGGTCAATATATTGACAGTCTATTATTAAGTGGTAATAGCTGTTTTACTGTTTATTCTATTGAAATTTAAAAGGAAAATAATGGCATAGTAAATGCTTTGTAGGTACTAGATAGTTTTTTTGAGTACCTATGTATGGCACAAGTTATGGCACAAGCAATCCCTGCAGTAATTCCTAGTATTATGCCTTTAGCAAGGGAAGCAAGCGGCAATGCTGCGTTTCATTCTGTTAATGTTATCGGGGCAAGCAAGCCTTCTTTGCTTGAACGTGAAGCATTTTCGGGTGAATTAGCTGCATTGAGAGCACAAGTTACTCAAAATACCAAGCCTAACCTTTCAGTGGACTCTATCGGTCAGACAAGCCATTTCCATCATTCAAATTCAGAAAAAAACTCACCAAGTGCTAATCAATTAGCCGATCAATTAATTGAAGTGATGCCAACGGGCTTAGTTATGCTTGATGGTAACGGTATAGTGGTTAAAATAAATCAGGTTGCTAGAGATTTGCTCGATGAGCCAATTCTTGGTCAACCTTGGTTCAATGTTATTGCCCGCTCATTTAACCCACGTGAAGATGATTGGCATGAGATATCACTTAAAGATGGTCGCCGAGTTAAATTAGAGATCACTAGCTTAGGATCACAGCCAGGTCAGTTGATCATGATAACAGATTTAACTGAAACCCGTTTATTACAAGATAAATTGTCGCAAATGCAGCGTCTTTCTTCGCTGGGTAAAATGGTGTCCACACTTGCTCACCAAATTCGTACACCACTGTCTGCTGCGATTTTATACAGTGAAAATTTATCAAGCAATAAATTAGCCGATCCTGCACGACTCAAATTTCAAGGAAAATTGAATGATCGTTTGCATGATTTAGAGCAACAAGTGAACGACATGTTGTTATTTTCTAAAAGTGGCACGGAGCAAGTCGTTTCGCCGATTGGTATAAGTGAATTGATTAATGATGCGGTTAGTTCAATGGATGCATTGCTTGATAAAGGCAATGCTAAAGTAAAAATCCAATTACCTAAAAATGAGCTTTATATTTTAGGTAATAAAAATGCTTTAACAGGAGCCATTCAAAACTTATTACACAATTCCTTGCAAGCAATGAGTGCTAATAAAACAGTACAGCCTTTAATAAATATTCAAATATATAGCCAAGCTAATCACCTCTACTTTAGTGTTAAAGATAATGGCCCTGGCATTGATAACCATAGTATCGAAAAAATATTTCAGCCTTTTTATACATCAAGTAGTAAAGGCACTGGGCTTGGTTTACCTGTTGTTAAATCGGTGGTAAACGCGCATCAAGGTGAAGTGAGTATCATTAGCCAAATAGGTGAAGGCGCACACTTTGTTATTAAACTGCCTTTATTAGAGCAAGGCGCTGAAACGAAAAATAATATGATGGGAGAAACTCATGACTGTTCATAAGATTCTTGTAGTTGAAGATGATGAAGGTTTACGCGAAGCATTAGTCGATACGTTATCATTAGCCGGTCATAACTGTATAGAAGCTGATTCAGGTGAAAGTGCACTATTATTATTGAAAAGCCATCAAGTAGATATTGTCGTTAGTGATATACAAATGGGTGGTATGTCAGGTTTATCACTACTGAAAAGTATTAAAAATCAGCAAAGTAATTTACCTGTACTTCTGATGACTGCTTATGGAACTATTGATGATGCTGTGCAAGCTATGCAGGATGGCGCATGTAACTATATTGCTAAGCCTTTTGCACCGCAAGTATTACTCAATATGGTAAGCCAATACATTCCACCTAAAATTGTCAATAAAAAGGACCCTATAGTAGCCGATAAGCGTTCATTAGAGTTACTTACTTTAGCTAAGAAAGTAGCCAGCACTGAAGCGTCAGTTATGATTCTTGGGCCAAGTGGCTCAGGTAAAGAGGTGTTAGCACAATATGTGCATAATCACTCCAAACGAAGTTCAGGATCCTTTATCGCAATAAACTGTGCGGCAATTCCTGAAAATATGCTTGAAGCAACATTATTTGGTTATGAAAAAGGTGCCTTTACCGGCGCAATTCAAGCTTGTCCTGGCAAGTTTGAGCAAGCGCAAGGAGGTACCATTTTACTTGATGAAATTACCGAAATGGATTTGGGCTTACAAGCCAAAATTTTGCGGGTATTACAAGAACGTGAAGTAGAGCGTTTAGGTGGAAGAAAAACCATTAGCCTTGATGTTAGGGTTATTGCAACCAGTAATCGAGATTTAAAAGAAGCGGTAAGTGAGGGACTTTTTCGAGAAGATCTTTATTATCGCTTGAATGTATTTCCGTTAACCTGGTTACCATTATCGCAGAGAGTAGATGACATTTTTGTACTTGCAGAGCATTTAGTTTCTCGTCATTGTCAAAATAATGGCGAAAGCATTCCTGAGTTTTCAGGTGCAGCACGAAGTAAGCTTAATGCATATCACTGGCCAGGTAATGTTCGTGAATTAGATAATGTTATCCAACGAGCACTTATTTTACATAGCAATAAACTGATTGATGCAGGTGATTTACTGATTGAGAATTTTGATACGGCAATTATGGCAGTAGAGCCAGAAAAAGAAATTATCAAAGAAGACAAGCTCGGTAGTGAATTAAAACTACAAGAGCATCAGATTATTCTAGATACCTTACAAGCTTGTCATGGCAGTCGTAAAGCTGTCGCTGAACGTTTAGGTATTAGCCCTCGTACGTTACGTTATAAAATAGCTAAGATGCGTGACTCAGGTATCGAAATCCCCGCTTAAATTTATTTAAGGTTATCATTGCGGTAACCTTAAGTTTTTCAATTGTCACTTAAAATACAGGATGTATAATTTACATCAATAATTGACAGATCCCTTGATGATTTAATCTTATTAAACCCTTCGATAGTACTTCATAGCTAAAATTATTTCTTTTGGCACTATGCTTGCAACCTCACTGTATATCTTGTTTAAAGTTAAAAAATTGACAAAAGTGAGCGCCTTATGGATATCAAAAGTAATTCTCTCTATAGCCAAATGCAAAATATGTCTCTACAGGCCATGGGGAATAAACCACCAGCAATTGATGTTGACGCGATTGGTATCAACGGTACGGCAAGTAATAGTGTTGGTAAAATTAATGAATCTACCAGTAATTTTGGCGATATGTTAACTAGCGCACTTAACAGTGTTAATGATTTACAACAAGAGTCGGGCGCAAAGAAAAGGGCTTTTGAAATGGGCGATAGTAATGTCACGCTTGCTGAAGTAATGGTCGCCTCATCTAAATCTGGCATTGCCTTAGATGCAACAGTACAAATCCGAAATAAGTTTGTTGAAGCTTATAAAGAAATAATGAGCATGCCAGTCTAATTTGTTGGCCTAAATCATTTATAACAGCGTTACTTTTTAGTTAAGGTAAGAGCGGAATAGGCAAGCTGTTGTATATATTCATCAATCAAGTGCCTTGTTAGAATTGATTTATCCTCAGTTAAATCTGAGTCTATAAAATAGTTCCCCCTCGATTAATTTGTAAAATTTGTCTTAAAAACAGTACAGCGGAGAAGTGAAGTGTCTGATACAAACGCAATGGTTACAGCTGATAGTAGTAGCGACATGCTCGCTAGCGAAGCTGATAATGCGGGTATGGAAGAGCAAAAGTCAGGAATGTCTGCTTCTTTAGGTAATGTAGATATTTTACGCCAAATCACTATAGTCGTTGCTTTAGCCATTTGTTTAGCGATTGCTGTCTTTGTTATTATGCTTGCCAATGAGCCAGAATACCGTTTCCTAACTAAGCTGCCGACAAAACAATTAATTACTACTATGGACTTTCTTGATGCTAATCAAGTGGAGTACAGTCAAGCAAATAACACCATTTCAGTACCTGTTGATGAGTATCAACATATTAAGCTATTGTTGGCTCGAGAAGGGTTAGCAGAGGAGCCTTCACAGGGTGAAGATATCTTAATGAAAGATATGGGCTTTGGTGTTAGCCAGCGCCTTGAGCGAGAAAGATTAAAATATGGTAGAGAGCAGCAAATCGCTAGTACGATAGAGCAGTTACAAAGTATCAGCCGAGCTAGAATATTACTGGCTATTCCACGTGAAAATATATTTGCCCGTCGAGAAAAAAATCCTTCAGCGACCGTAGTACTTAACATGCAACGCGGTAAGCATCTATCGGAAGAGGAAGTTGATGCGGTAGTAGATATTGTCGCTTCAGCAGTACAGGGTTTAACGCCTAATCGCGTTACTGTTACCGATCAAAATGGCCGTTTACTCAATTCTGGCTCACAAGACTCTATTTCATCTCGCTCGCGAAAAGAGTTTGAGATTGAACAAAAACGTGAACAAGAATATCTGAATAAAATTGACAGTATTCTTATTCCTGTTGTTGGTTTAGGTAACTATACTGCACAAGTTGATGTCACCATGGACTTTACCAATGTCGAAGAAACACAGCGTCGATATAACTCTGATTTACCTGCACTACGCAGTGAAATGAGCGTTGAGACCAGTAATATAGGTGGTGCCTTAGGTGGCATTCCAGGGGCCTTAACAAATCAACCTCCGATTGAATCAGCTATTCCAGAAAATGCAGGCGGCGGTCAAAAGAAAAGCATGCCGAGTCGTAAACATTCGGAGTCGACTAAAAATTATGAACTTGATGAAGCGATCAGCCATACTAAACAACAAGCAGGTGTTGTTAGACGCGTTAGCGTTTCTGTCGCCCTTGATTATGTAGCAGGTACTGCACCAGCACCCGTTGAAGGGGAGACAAATACACCGGCAGTAGACTTAGTGCCCCGTTCAGCGGCTGAAACTGCTAGTATACGTCGTCTTTTACAGGGGAGTATTGGTTTTGACTTACAACGTGGTGATGTTTTAGAGGTTGTCACTATTCCCTTTAATCGCCCTGATTTTGGCGTAGTAGTAGAATTACCTATTTGGCAACAACCATGGTTTGTTAAAGTACTTAAATTAGTATTGGGCGCTTTGGTTATTATTGTTTTAATCCTAGCGGTTGTTCGCCCTATGCTGAAACGTTTAATCTACCCAGACCAAACGCCTGATGATTATGGTGATAAGTCACTTGATGGTCATATTGACTTAGGTGATGAAACTATGGATATGTTGACGTCAGATTTTGATGCTGGCGCGGTAGGTTTTGCCCCAGATGGCAGTTTACAATTACCTGATCTTCATCGAGATGAAGATGTATTAAAAGCGGTTCGAGCGTTAGTCGCCAATGAGCCAGAATTATCATCGCAAGTAGTGAAAAGTTGGTTGAACGAAGATGAGTGATGAAAAAGAAGTCGGCGAATTAGCCGCAGCTCCTACGGGCTTTGATGTCGATAAATTAGAAGGTTCTGAAAAAGCGGCGATATTACTGCTTAGTCTTTCTGAAGAAGATGCAGCGCAAATTTTAAAACATCTTGAACCAAAACAAGTACAGCAAGTGGGTACTGTGATGGCGGCGATGACGGATTTTACCCAAGAAAAAATCACAGCGGTTCATAAGTTATTTATTCATGAAATACAAAACTTCTCCACTATTGGTTTTCAAAGCGAAGAGTTTGTGCGTAAAGCTTTAACCGCTGCATTAGGTGAGGATAAAGCGGGTAACTTAATTGACCAGATAGTAATGGGCGGTGGTGCTAAGGGTTTAGATTCGCTGAAATGGATGGACTCTAAACAAGTCGCAAACATTATCCGTAATGAGCATCCTCAAATTCAAACTATTGTACTTTCGTATCTTGAACCTGAGCAGTCAGCGGAAATTATGAGTCAGTTCACCGATAAAGTTCGTTTGGACTTAATGATGCGTATAGCTAATTTAGAAGAAGTGCAACCGGCTGCCTTACAAGAGCTGAATGAGATCATGGAGAAACAGTTTGCTGGTCAAGCTGGCGCGCAAGCTGCGAAAATGGGGGGGTTAAAAGCCGCAGCTGATATCATGAACTACCTTGAAAGTAATGTTGAAGGTATGTTGATGGACTCAATCCGTGAAAATGATGAAGAGATGAGTCAGCAAATTCAAGATTTAATGTTTGTCTTTGAAAATCTTGCCGATGTTGATGACCGTGGTATGCAAGCCATTTTACGCGAAGTTCAGCAAGAGGCCTTAATGAAAGCAATCAAAGGCACGGACGAAGCATTAAAAGATAAAATAATGAGTAACATGTCAAAACGAGCTGCAGAAATGATGGCCGATGATTTAGAAGCAATGGGACCTGTGCGTATCAGTGAAGTTGAAGCTGCGCAAAAAGAAATACTTTCAGTTGCCCGACGATTATCTGACGCGGGTGAAATTATGCTCGGCGGCGGCGGCGGTGGTGATGAGTTCTTATAATACCAATTCCAGCATAGCGTAGTAAAGGATACAACAATGTCAAAACCACCAGTTCGCATTATAAAAGCGTCAGATGAAGATGTATCTGATGTTTGGTCTTTACCTAATGTGCAAGACGAACCTAGTGCTCAAGATAAAGAAAAAACAAACGCTTTTGGTAAAAGAAGTAACTGGGTATACGAGCCTCCAGAGCCAGAAGAAGCGGAGCCTCAACCATTAACCGCACAAGAAATTGAAGATATTCGTCAGGCAGCAAGTGAAGAAGGCTTTAGTCAAGGTAAAGAAGAAGGTTTTGCTAAAGGTTATGAAGAAGGTAAAACTAAAGGCTATGAAGAAGGTCAATCGCAAGGTATTGAAGCAGGGACTGAACAAGGTTTATTACAAGGTAAAGAAGAAATTGATCAACAAAGTACACATTGGCAGAATTTAATTGAACAATTACATCAGCCATTGGCGAGTGTGGAAAAAAATGTCGAAGAGCAATTACTTAATTTAGTTTTGCAACTGACGGAGGCGGTGGTTTTACACGAAGCAAAAACTAACCCTGACATTTTAATGGCGGCGATTGCCACAGGTATCAAAAGTTTACCTAGTAGCGATGCACAAACGCAAATAAGCGTAAACCCCAGTGATATTAAGCTTGTAGAAGCTCAATTTGGCGCTGATCATATTACCCAACAAGGCTGGCGTTTATTACCCGCTCCACAGTTACCACAAGGTAGTTGTCAAATAGAAAACAGCACTTCAAATATAGACTTGCAAATGAAAGTTAGATTAAAACAAGTACTGGAACCCTTCTTGCAGGATGCCTTACATCAAAACACTTAATTTTTGAGTGTCATGTTTTTTGTCATTTTACCTTAAGGTAGCTGAACACTATGGTTGATAGCTTGCGCTTAACTGAGCGCTTAAAGAAGAGTCAAGAATTTATCCATGACTTTAAAGCACCCGTTGCAGGGCGTTTAGTACGAGTTGTTGGCTTAACACTTGAGGCTGTTGGTGTTAAAGCGCATGTAGGTAGCCAGTGTCTAGTTGAGACAGCGCATGGCGACTTACTCGCTGAAGTTGTCGGTTTTGCCCAAGATATTACCTACTTAATGCCAGAAGAAAGTCTTCGTGGTGTTATGCCTGGCGCACGCGTATTGCCTATTTCAAGTAAAGCTAAGGTACCTTTATCAATGGAGTTACTCGGCCGTGTTATTAATGGTGTCGGTAAACCACTTGACGGTAAAGGGCCGATCAAGTCAGATGATGACTACTATCATGATGCTACCCCCATTAATCCATTATCACGGCGCGCCATCACTGAAGTACTCGATGTAGGAGTTCGCTCTATTAATAGCTTTATTAGTGTTGGTAAAGGCCAGCGTATGGGCCTTTTTGCTGGTTCAGGTGTTGGTAAAAGTGTACTGATGGGCATGATGACTAAAGGCACAACAGCTGATGTGGTTGTTGTTGGTTTAGTTGGTGAACGTGGCCGAGAAGTAAAAGAATTTATCGAAGAAATTTTAGGTGAAGAAGGGCTTAAGCGCTCTGTAGTTGTTGCTGCTCCGGCTGATAACTCACCGTTAATGCGCCTTAAAGGTTGTGAAACTGCAGTACAAATTAGTGAGTATTTTCGCGATAAAGGCTTAAATGTCTTGTTATTGCTTGATTCATTAACACGTTACGCACAAGCACAACGTGAAATTGCTTTGGCTGTTGGTGAGCCACCAGCAACAAAAGGATATCCGCCATCAGTATTTTCAAAACTTCCTCAACTAGTTGAACGTGCCGGTAACGGTGGCGAAGGTCAGGGCTCTATTACCGCATTTTATACGGTATTAACTGAAGGGGATGATTTACAAGATCCCATAGCCGATGCGGCCCGTGCAATTTTAGACGGTCATGTTGTATTGTCTCGAGAATTAGCTGATGCGGGACATTATCCAGCAGTAAATATTGAGGGCTCAATATCACGGGTAATGCCAATGGTCACCAGTGACGATCATCAAGAGTTAGCAAAGCAATTAAAACAAATGTATGCACTTTATCAACAGAATAAAGATCTTATCGCTATCGGTGCCTATACCAAGGGTAATGACCCTCGTATTGATCAAGCAATAAATGTGCTACCTGTCATTAATTTCTTTTTACAGCAAAAAATTAGTGAAGTTATCCCTTATGAGCAAAGTATTTCTCAAATGAAAGAAATTATTGCAGCAGCACATGCTCATAATAATCAGTAATCACATTTTTAGTCAAAAGCACTTAATTAAAGTGCTCAATTAAACAAATTCGAGAAAGAGTAGTCCATATGCCAATGAAGCAACTTGATACTATTTTAAAATATGAAAAAGACAACGAGCAGCGTTGTGCCGACCAATTAAAGGTTGCTGAAAATGAGTATCGACAAAACATTAGCCGTTTACAGGGCGTTGCAGACTATCGTTTAGAGTATATGAAACGGCTAAGTGATCGAGCTCAACAAGGCTTAGATAGTGCTACCTACAGCCATTACCATGCCTTTATTGCCAAGCTTGATACCGCTTCAGCTCAGGTTGAAATAGCGACAAAACAAGCGAAAGCATTAGTAGAGCAAAGTAAGAGTATTTGGCTTAAACAGAGACAAAAAGTTAAAGCGGTAGAATTATTGCGCGATAAACGATTGAAAATAATAGCTGTGGCAGCTGAAAGATCGGAACAAAAAATGTTTGATGAAATAGCGACACAGCAATATGTTCGACGTCCTATACGCTAACCTTCGATAAAAGTAAGTTATGCACTTAGTTCTTATCAGAACTGGAATGATTTTTGCTCTACTTTCTATAGTTAGAAATATCACCTGAGAATGATAACACCGATAATCACAGAACAGTGCGGTGTTACTCCTCTCATTAAACTATTCACATTGATTTAAGTTATTGGGATTAATATGCAACCAGTGAACGTTTTACCTGCTTTTGTATCACAAGAGGCTGATTCAAAAGCTAAAGACTCATCAGGTACTTCGGCTGAAAGTAATAATGATACTGACTTTTCTAGCTTAGTTGAACAACACCTACCAGAAGAAAAGAAAACGACTAGTCGAAATAAATCTTCAGCAACTGAACAATATGATACGGCAATTGAGGGTAAAACTATTGCCGCTAACGGCAAAAATAACGTAGATGAGAGTCAAGGAAGTGGCTCACCAGAGTCATCTGATAATAATACCACTAAAAAAAATGAAGCTAGCGCTTCTACAGAGGAAGGAGGTAATAACGCCGCTTTAACAGAGTCGGAACAGTTTATCTCTCTACTTTATAATAGCGACCAAACCTTATCCCAAGCAAAAGAGACAGCCAAGCAAGGAAAAAACAAAGCAATAGTTGATTCCGAGCTAAAGCAGACAAATGAAAATGACATTAAAGCTGATACTGTGAAAAGTAAAAATAACCAGTCAGAAGTGGTTAGCAGTGATGTTGTGCATCAAGATACTCCACACCTCGAAGCTACTCATAAGTTGAAGGGTTTTTCTAAAGATGAATTACTCGCTCGAGCTCAGATGGCAAATAGCAGTGATGCAGTGTCTAAATCAGGTGAGCAAATATTAAAAGACTATCAGCTGTCATTGCAATCACAACAAAGCACTATTAAAAGTCAAAGCATTACCAGCGAACAATTGATGAATGTACAATTAGCTAGTGCACAGTTGAAAAATAATAAAGTCACTGATTTGGCTGCAGGTATATCACAAGCGAGTAAAAAACAGCTAACAGAGCAGGTTGATTCCGGGCTTTATCAATTACCCGTTGAGCCTATTGGTAAAGGAGATACCTCGACTAAACAGGTGTCTATATCGTCTGAATTGTCAGCTGTGAAAGGAGACGGTAATCAAATTGATAATAAAGTAAATAAATTAAGTAAATCTCAAAACGTTCTAAGTACAGAGTTAGTAACAGAGGAAGCCGATTCACAATCAATAAAAAAGGCTAGTAGTTTACTAGAGGCTAGCCATGTTAAAGCAAATAATACCGATGCTGCGATATCGCAGTTAAGTAAAGCTAACGTAAATAAGTTGATAGCGGGTGGAAATAATCAAACGCCAGACATACTTAAAAACACCGCCAAAGAACAAGCTGTTGATACTCAGGTTAAACAGCCAGTGATGACAAATACACAATTGCAAGCATTACAACAAACTCAGGCGCAGCAAAAAGTCCAGTCAGTAAATAGTGAACAACAAGTTGTTGATAATCAGGTTAAACAGCCTGTGATGACCAGTGCACAATTGCAAGCATTACAACAAGCTCAGGCGCAGCAAAAAGTCGAGTCAGTAACTAGTGAACAACAAGTTGTTGATACACAGGTTAAACAGCCAGTGATGACAAATGCACAATTGCAAGCCTTACAACAAGCTCAAGCGCAGCAAAAAATTCAATCAGCAACTAATGAACAAAAAGCTGATGACAGTGCTAGTGATGAATATATTGATACAATGTTACCTGCAGGAGAAAAACCTGTGGAGGTGGGCGTACAATCAGGCAGAAAAGTGATAGATAATATCGCAATGCGTTCGATGTCTGATATACAAGCACAAGCCGTTCAAGCGACACAGGCTAAACAAAATAATGACGCTTACCTCGAGCATCAAGTGTCTGAAGTACTTAATCATAATGTTGCTAGTGATACAGCACAAATACAGAAAAATAATGTTCAACTCCAACAAGAAACCGTCTCTATTTTTAGAAAAGATTTTGCTGAGGCAGTGAAAGACAAAGTGATGATCACTATTAATCAGAAATTACAGCAGTTTGATATTACGTTAGATCCGCCAGAGTTTGGTAATATGCAAGTGCGCGTTAACTTACAGGGTGAACAAGCTTCCGTTAACTTTGTGGTACAAAACCAGCAAGCAAAAGATGCCCTAGAGCAAAATATGCACAAATTAAGAGAAATGTTGTCAGAGCAAGGTGTTGATGTCGGTGGTGCTAATGTTGAACAGCAAAACCAGGAACGAAATACGGATGAACAAGGCTTAAGTAAAAATAATGCTACTGGTTTGGGTGATGGTACTAATACCGAAGAAGGTAATGTAGAGCATGTTTTATCGGCACAGTTGTTTGATTCTTCTGCAACTAGCGTAGATTACTACGCATAATTGTCTAAAATGAAGTTAAGTTGATGAAAACACATTGGCTCAAAGAGTATTCAAGGATATAGTCTATCAATTAATACTATGTCATTAATTAGTCACTCATTATTGTCACTATTAGTGGCTATAAATTTAAAGGGTTCTCATGGCCGACGAAAAAGAAAAAGATGGTGAGTTAGAGTTAGATAACTCAGGTAAAAAGAAAAAAATGATTATTATCATTATTGCAGTAATCGTTTTACTTGGCGGCGGTGCTGGGGCTTATTTTTTCTTTATGGGGGATAGCGGTAGTAATGCAAGCCAAGAGCAGTTAGATGCTGCTTTAGATAGTGATTCAGGTGAAACAGCAGCAGCTAAAGCTGATTCCGGCGCGAAGCTGGGGAGTGCACTGTATGTGCCGATGCCGAGACCGTTCCGTTTTAATGTGCCTGGTGCAGCGCGAGACCGTTTTGTCGAAATACGAGTACAGTTACTTGTCCGCGGTGGTGATAACGAAGAAAATGCTAAAATGCATATTCCTTTGATAGAAAGTACTCTACTTGGTATTTTTTCACAATCTAATGCAGATGATTTGGTGACAAGTGCCGGTAAGGTATCTTTAAAGCAGAAATCATTAGCAGCGGTACAAAAAGCCATGACCGATGTTGAAGGCGATAAAACTGTTGAAAAAGTACTTTTCACCGGTTTTGTTATGCAATAGTTAACTGAGTGTATTGGTTCAACTAAATATTGTTTAATTAACATTAAGCAGAGTAAATAAGAAGAGATTATTGAGTGAGTGATTTATTATCCCAAGACGAAATTGATGCGCTATTACATGGTGTTGATGATGTTGAAGAAGAAGATGTAGTTGAGGATGTCGTTCAATCACGAGATGGCACTTCTGATTACGACTTCTCTTCACAAGATCGTATTGTGCGTGGCCGTATGCCAACCTTGGAAATGGTTAATGAACGTTTTGCTCGTCATATGCGTATAAGCTTATTTAATATGATGCGCCGCACGGCTGAAGTTTCTATTAATGGCATTCAGATGATAAAGTTTGGTGAGTACATACATACCCTGTTTGTACCAACTAGCTTGAATATGGTACGTTTTCGTCCTTTAAAAGGTACCGCGTTAATCACTATGGAAGCGCGTTTAGTTTTTATTCTGGTCGATAACTTTTTTGGTGGCGATGGCCGTTACCATGCAAAAATTGAAGGCCGTGAATTTACCCCGACAGAACGTCGCATTATCCAAATGTTATTAAAGCTTATCTTTGAAGATTATAAAGAAGCTTGGTCCCCCGTGATGGATGTCTCTTTTGAATATTTAGATTCAGAAGTTAACCCGTCAATGGCAAATATTGTTAGCCCAACTGAAGTAGTAGTTATCAGTTCTTTTCACATTGAATTAGATGGTGGTGGCGGTGATTTTCATATTGCTTTACCTTATTCTATGCTCGAACCTATTCGTGAGTTACTTGATGCCGGTGTACAAAGTGATAAAGAAGATACTGACATGCGCTGGTCAAAGGCGTTACGTGACGAAATTATGGATGTACCAGTAAACATCAACACTAAATTTATTGAAGTTGATGTACCATTAAGCCAAATCATGGAATTACAAGCAGGTGACATTATCCCTATTGAAATGCCTGAACATATTACGGTGTTAATTGAAGACTTACCAACCTTTAGAGCTAAATTAGGTCGTAGTCGAGATAACATCGCATTGAAAATTGAATCGAAAATTAAGCGACCAGAATCAGCTAAGTCTGAGTTAACTATTTTAACTAAAGGTGGTAAGCGCCTTGATAGTGATGCAGAACTTCATCTATTAGAAGACGACTTGTAAGCTGCTTTTTAAGTAGTGAAAGTTGACCTATTTGAACAAAATTATAAATTGAGGCCCGTGGTATGAGTAACGATAAAGATGAAGATCTCAGTATGTGGGATGAAGCGCTAGATGAGCAAGCTGAAGCAAGGGAAAGTGCTGAAACGGTTGAGCTGGAAGAGCTAACCCCCGAGGATTCACCAATAACGGGTGAAGAGAAGCGAAAGCTTGATGCTATTTTAGATATTCCGGTTACTATTTCAATGGAAGTAGGTCGAAGTAATATCAGTATTAGAAATTTATTACAATTAAACCAAGGCTCGGTAGTTGAATTAGACCGAGTCGCTGGTGAATCACTTGATGTATTAGTTAATGGTACCTTAATAGCTCACGGTGAAGTCGTTGTGGTCAATGATAAGTTTGGTATCCGCTTAACTGATGTGGTAAGCCAAGTTGAACGCATTAAAAAATTAAAATAAAGCAAGTTAGTCAATATTACTTAATACGTAGAGCTAGCACATAGAATTAATAAAGATTAAAAATAGAGATGTAAGCCCCAGATGATAATGAAAATATTGCGTACTTTACTCGTTTTTAGTTGTTTTTTAATGTCTATGGTGGTTTTAGCACAAGAAAGTACTGCTGAAAATGAGTTAGAAAAAAATGCTGTTAGTGAAAATGTTATTCACCAGCAAGTTCAAGGTCAGCAAATTCTAGCTCAGAAAACGATAGTTCCACAGGGTGAAGTAGATAATAGTAGCGTTCATCAAGAATCTGAACCAGCTGCTTTTACGTTGAAAGAGCAGCCAAGCAAAACGCCCGAAGTAGGTAAGCATGTTATGGCCAATATGGATGCAGGCAGCATGATTTTATCTCTGTTGATGGTTCTTTGTTTAATTATTATTTGTGCTTTTGTACTCAAGCGTTTTAACTTGACTCAACAAGGTGTTAGCCAACTAAAAGTGGTAACGAGTTTATCATTAGGTGCAAAAGAGCGTGTGGTTGTTATTCAAGCTGGCGAGCAGCAATTGCTTTTAGGGGTTACTGCTCAACAAGTTACCTTAATTGAGCGTCTATCTGAGCCATTACCAATGCAAAAAGCAAATGCAGTTGAGTTACCAAAGAGTCTGTTGTCTTTTCTCTCAGCTAAAAAGTCTTAACGGCTAAGATATTTAACATCGTTATTAATAATGACAACATAACTATTATAAATCAGGTTGTTTTTTAGGGAATACCAACGAGCCATGAAAAAAATTTCGTTATTCATCATGATATTATCTTTGTTCAGTGTCAGTTTTGGTGCTTTTGCCGAAGATTTATCTCTCTCTGCATTAACACTCACCACTAACCCTGATGGCTCGCAAGAGTATTCGGTTAACTTACAAATTTTGATCTTCATGACTGCGCTGAGCTTTATACCAGCAGCGGTTATTATGATGACATCGTTTACTCGTATTGTGGTGGTAATGGCAATATTGCGACAAGCGTTTGGCCTACAGCAAACACCATCTAATCAGGTGATTATTGGCTTAACCCTGTTTATGACACTCTTTATTATGACACCAGTTTATAATCAAATAGATAAGTCGGCCATCCAGCCTTATTTATCAGAGGAATTAACTTCTATGGAAGCGATTAACCTGGGTAAGGTACCATTACGTGCTTTTATGTTAGAGCAAACCCGTATTAAAGATCTGGATACTTTAGCGGCTATGGCAGGTATTGATGCCGTTGATAAGCCAACCGATTTACCTATGACTGTTATTATTCCTGCTTTTATTATCAGTGAATTAAAAACGGCTTTTCAGATTGGCTTTATACTCTTTATTCCCTTTTTAATTATTGATTTAGTGGTGGCGAGTATTTTAATGGCGATGGGCATGATGATGTTATCACCAATGATAGTCTCTTTACCTTTTAAACTGATGTTATTTGTTTTAGTTGATGGTTGGAATTTAGTCATTGGTACCATAGCGACCAGTTACGGACTAGGAACTTAACCTACTTTTTAAAACAATAGTTTTTAAATAGTAATTTTTTAAACGTTAAAATGTGAGATCAGTTTAAGGGAGCAACTTATGGGTCCAGAAATTTATGTAGATGTGTTAGGTGATGCATTATTACTTGTGATCCTTTTAGTATGCGCCATTATCCTACCTAGTCTTGCCGTGGGTTTAATGGTTGCTGTTTTCCAGGCCGCAACATCTATTAACGAACAAACGTTAAGTTTTTTACCAAGATTAATTGTCACTTTACTCGCTTTAATTATTGGTGGGGATTGGTTAGTGCAAAAAGTCATGGACTATACTATTCGGCTAATTTCTAGTATTCCCAGTTTGATTGTTTAGTTATGTGGTTAGTTCTCCCTATTGATAGAGCAGTCTAATGGAATTTACAGAGTCTATTATTAATCAATTTATGGCAGATTTTATCTTGCCATTTAGCCGTATTTCAGCCTTGATTATGACCATGATAGGTTTCAGCTCAAAGACGATTCCTGGTCGGGTAAAAGTCTTTTTATGTATCAGTATCACCATGGCTGTTATGCCAGCCATCCCACCCGCTAGTGTAGATAGCTTAGTATCACTCAATACTGCGATTTTATTGGGACAGCAAATGATTATTGGCGTTATGCTTGGTTTTGTTACTATCATGGTGGTCAATACTTTTACTTTAGCAGGGCAAATTATTGCTATGCAGTCTGGTCTTGGTTTCGCTTCTTTAGTTGATCCCGCAAGTGGCATGAATGTACCAGCTATTGGACAATTTTTTCTAATCCTATCTTCATTATTATTTTGGGTAATGGATGGTCACCTTGCTTATTTACAATTTATTGTTGCGAGTTTCGATACCTTGCCAATCCCTACAGAGCATTTATCAAGCATTAAGTATCGCGAAGTAGTTGAGTGGGGCGGGTGGATGTTTGCGACCGCTTTATCACTAGCCTTAGCACCCATAACGGCGATGTTATTAATCAACTTTTCTTTTGGCATTATGACCAGAGCGGCTCCGCAACTTAATATTTTTGCCATTGGTTTTCCAATCACCATGATGGCAGGCTTACTTATTATGTGGCTAACCTTTGGTAATTTCTTTACTCACTTTGAATTGCAGTGGCAACGTGCGCTTGATTTTAGTTGTTACCTTATTGATTGTAAGGTTACTTAAATGGCTGATTCAGATAGCGGAGAAAAAACTGAAGAGCCCACGGCGAAAAAGCTTACCGATGCCCGTAAAAAAGGGCAAATTGCTCGTTCTAAAGATTTAGGTACTTTTTTTGTTTTAGTTGGCAGTGCGTGTGCCATGTTATTGATGGGTAAATCTTTAGCTATCGCAATGTCGAATATGATGAGCCATATGTTTAGCATAACCCGACAAGAAGCAATGGATGTAAATGCGCTATTTAAGGTGATAAATGATGGTGTTTATCAAGTTATACCGCCATTACTTTGGATCTTTTTTATTGTGATGTTGGCGGCATTTATCGGTAATACTTTACTGGGCGGCATGAGTTTCTCATGGGAAGCCATGATGCCAAAGGCGAGTAAATTATCTCCTATGGCAGGATTCAAACGCATGTTTGGTGTGCAAGCTGCTGTTGAGTTGATTAAATCCATTCTTAAGTTTTTTGTTGTTTTTATTGTTGCTTTTTTATTGCTTAGTGGTCTATTTGAGGAGATATTAGGCCTGAGTCGAGAAACTATTCCTGCTAATTTTGAACACGCCATTACCATGTTACAGTGGATGTTTTTGGTACTTGCGCTATCAATAGGTATTATTGTTGTTATCGATGCGCCGTACCAAGTTTGGAATCACAATCGTCAGTTAAAAATGACTAAACAAGAAATTAAAGATGAGCATAAGGGGACTGAGGGTAGTCCTGAAATAAAAGGCCGAATCCGTCGTACCCAATATGAAATGTCGCAACGACGTATGATGCAAGATGTGCCTGAATCTGATGTAGTTATTACCAATCCAACCCACTTCTCTATTGCACTTAAATATGATGCAGCTGCAGGTGGTGCTCCGGTGTTATCTGCCAAAGGTGTTGATGAAATGGCTCTACATATCCGTACCATTGCCAAAGAGCATCAAATTGAAATAATTCAATCACCAGCTTTAGCCCGCTCACTTTATTATACTGCAGAGGTTGGTGACGATATTCCTGAAGAGTTATTTGCGGCGGTTGCCCAAGTATTAGCTTTTATTTTTCAACTTAATGAACATAAAAAAGGTAATGCTAAAAAACCCATACCAGTGGCTAAAGAGCTCCCAATACCTGATGAGTTTAGATATTAGTAAATAACTACTTATCGTCATCCGCTATTTTTTTCGAAAAAATGAAAAATTAATATACCTTGTGAGCAGTCGTTGTATATTCTGGTATAAAAATTGCTTTTTCATGGGTACTGTCAAAAAAACATCATGAAGTAGTAATGCAATTAGCCGCTTATTTTAATCAGTTTGATAAATCAAAATTACGTCACCTTTCTGGTTTGGGCACACCTTTATTGGTGATGGCTGCCCTGGGTATGATTATTTTACCTATGCCTGCTTGGTTATTAGATATCTTATTCTCTTTTAACATTGCTCTGGCTCTTGTAGTGCTACTTATTACCGTTTATACCTTAAAGCCACTTGATTTTGGCTCTTTTCCTGCTGTTTTACTGATAGCGACTATTTTGCGATTAGCGCTAAATGTAGCCAGTACTCGTGTTGTTTTATTGGAAGGACATGAGGGGCCTGGGGCTGCAGGTAAAGTGATAGAAGCTTTTGGCTCAGTGGTTATCGGAGGTAATTATGCGGTAGGTTTGATTGTATTTCTTATTCTTATCATTATTAACTTTGTCGTTGTAACAAAAGGTGCTGGCCGGATAGCAGAAGTAACAGCACGTTTCACCTTAGATGCCATGCCAGGTAAACAAATGGCGATTGATGCCGACTTAAATGCTGGTTTTATTACCCAAGAACAAGCCAAAGAACGAAGAACGGAAGTAACCAGTGAAGCAGACTTTTATGGCTCTATGGATGGTGCCAGTAAATTTGTAAAAGGTGATGCCATTGCCGGTATTCTAATCTTATTTATAAATATTGTCGGTGGTTTAATTATTGGCATGGTTCAGCATGATTTACCTTTTAATAGTGCAGTTGAAATATATACTTTACTTACCATTGGTGATGGACTAGTTGCGCAAATACCAGGCTTATTACTTTCAATTGGTACGGCAATTGTCGTTACTCGTCAAAATACCTCACAAGACATGGGGGAACAAGTAAGCAGTCAACTTGGTCAAGAAAAGTCCCTTTATATCGCTGCCGCTGTCATGTTTGTGATGGGCGTAATACCCGGTATGCCGCATTTTGTATTTTTGCTATTTGCAGGGATCATAGCAGCAACAGCTTACTTTGGTGCTAAGAAGAAAGTAAGCCAAAAAATTGAACTTGAAAAAATAGCACAAGAAGAGCAAGTACAAGATCAACAAAAAGAAGATGATGTAAAAGAGCTTGACTGGGATGACGTTAATCATGTAGATGTCATCGGTTTAGAAATTGGATATCGTTTAATTCCCCTAGTAGATAAGGCACAGGGTGGTGAGCTATTGAGTCGAATTAAAGGTGTACGTAAAAAGCTATCGCAAGAATTTGGCTTTTTAGTACCCGCAGTACATATTCGTGACAATTTAGACTTAGACCCAAACAGTTATCAAATATCTTTAATGGGGGTTGTTGTTGGTACTGCACAAATTAGACATGACCAAGAGCTTGCTATCAATCCGGGGCAAGTTTTTGGTTCACTTGATGGTGTTGCGACTAAAGATCCTGCTTTTGGTCTTGATGCCACTTGGATTAATCAAAATCAACGTGAGCAAGCGCAAACTTTAGGTTACACAGTGGTTGATTCTTCGACTGTTTTAGCAACACATTTAAGTCAAATTTTAACAAATAATGCGGCACAATTACTAGGCCATGAGGAAGTTCAAAACCTATTGGATTTACTTGCTAGAAACTACCCTAAACTCGTAGAAGGCTTTATACCTGATACGTTAACCTTAGGCACAGTGGTTAAAGTATTACAAAGCTTAATGAATGAAGGTGTTGCTGTGCGTGATATGCGTTCGATAGTACAAACACTTGTTGAATATGGACCGAAAAGCCAAGATGCTGAAGTGTTGACTGCAGCAGTACGAATAAGCTTAAGGAAATTTATTATTCAAGACCTTGTAGGTGGTGCCCAAGAAGTACCTGTCATAACTTTGGCTCCAGAGTTGGAACAAATGTTGCATCAGTCAATGCAAATGGCAGGAGATGATGGTGCTGGTATTGAGCCAGGTTTAGCGGAACGCTTACAAAAATCATTGACTGAAGGAGCTAACCAGCAAGAAATGGCTGGTGATACACCAATATTATTAACATCAGGGATTTTACGTCACGTCTTGGCTAAGTTTGTTAAATACACCATCCCAAGTTTACGTGTCATTTCTTATCAAGAAATACCGGATGATAAACAAATTAAAATAGTTAGTGCTATTGGGCAGTAACATTTAATTCAAAGTAGTATGGTGCATAGTTGTTATTTAGATTGAAAATAGAGGCTGGATATGAAAATTAGACGTTTTGTTGCCAAAGATATGCGTACAGCATTAGCACAGATAAAAGAAGAGCTTGGCGTTGATGCGGTTATTATGTCCAATAAAAAGATTCCTGAAGGTGTGGAGTTGATGGCTGCAGTTGATTACAGTCAAGTCGTGCCCCCTGCACAATCCTTAGAACAACCTACTGAAAATAATAAAGTACAGGTAAATTCATCGAGAGCCAGAGAAGTGAGTAACGATGTGGTTAGTCTTGGTCAACAAGCACCTGTACAAAGTAATATTGCATCACCCAGTGTATATGAAACAGAAGTAGCTCATGCACCAGTTGATAGCTTATCAGCTTTACTTAATCGTCAAGTCCAACAGCCAGCATCGCAACAAGAGCAAACACCGAGCAATATAGCTGAAGCAAGTATCGAGCAACAATTAAAGGACTTTACTGACCGTTTAAGTCATTCAACACCAGAACAAAATGATGACGACCAAATAACAGCGAACATAGCAAAGACGATGTCATCTTCAAGCCCTTTAGCCGAAGGTGCAAATGTTGATGCGCATGTATCCTCACAAGACTTTGTCAAAATGCAGCAAGAAATGGCCTCAATTCGCTCCTTGCTAGAACATCAGGTTTCAGGTTTGATGTGGCAAGATATGGCACAAAAAGATCCACAGCGCGCAGTGTTGGTAAATCGTTTGCTTGCGTTAGGATTAAATGAACAAATAGCCGATCAAATTGCAGGTTATGTTCCTGAGCAGTCACATGACAAACAAGCTTGGGAACAAGCAACTCAACTTATTGCTCAACAAATAAATACCACCCAAAATGATATTATAAACCGTGGTGGTGTTGTTGCTTTAGTTGGACCTACAGGTGTAGGTAAAACAACAACAATTGCTAAACTTGCTGCAGGATTCTCTCAAGTACACGGAAAAGATCAAGTTGCCTTGATTTCAACAGACACTTTTCGAATTGCTGGTTTTGAACAACTGGCAACCTATGGAAAAATTATTGGCTGTCAAGTAAGTCTTGCTAAAGACAGTCAAGCCTTAGACGTCTTATTACAGCAGTATTCAAAGAAGAAGTTAATATTAATTGATACTGCAGGTATGGGGCAACGTGATATGCGTTTAGCTGAACAATTAACCGCATTAGTTTCCAATGCTCGAGTGAGAATTAGAAATTATTTAGTCATAGCAGCTAACACCCAGCAAGGTGTTATGCAAGAGAACGTAGATCGCTTTAAAAAAGTACCATTATCGGGTTGTATTTATACTAAACTTGACGAAAGCATCAGTATTGGTGAAATAATTACAACTTCGATTCAAAATGGCTTACCAATAGGTTATCTTACTGATGGGCAAAGAGTTCCGGAAGATATTAAAGTTGCAAATGCTGAGAAATTAGTTACTCTTGCAGATAAGATGGCAACTAAGTCAGCAAATAACAATGTGACTGTATTGCGTTCTATGCCTGTAACAAGGGTTGCAACGCAATAAAACTCTAGCTAATAGCTAAATATAGATATAATTAGAAGTAATAATTTAATGATAGATCAAGCGAGCGGCTTAAGAAAAATGCAAGGTTTACAACAAGTTAAAGTAGTAGCAGTTTCTGGCGGGAAAGGTGGTGTTGGTAAAACGAATACCTCACTGAATACCGCTATTGCTCTAGGGCAACAAGGCAAACGAGTTTTGGTACTTGATGCCGATCTAGGTCTTGCTAATGTTGATGTCATGCTAGGATTAAGAGTAAAACGTAATTTATCTCATGTATTATCAGGTGAGTGTGAGCTTGATGATATAATTATTGAGGGTCCTGCTGGCATAAAGATAATACCTGCAACATCAGGTTCACAATCAATGGTGGATTTGACGCCATCAGAACATGCCGGACTCATTCGAGCATTTAGTGAAATGCGTACCCAATTTGATGTACTTATTGTTGATACAGCTGCTGGTATTTCTGATATGGTTTTGAGTTTCACTCGAGCTGCTCAGGATGTCATGTTAGTGGTTTGTGATGAACCGACTTCAATAACTGATTGTTATGCACTAATGAAATTATTGAGCCGTGATCACGGTGTTTTCAAATTTAAAGTTGTCGCTAATATGGTGCGTAGTGCTAAAGAAGGGCAGCAGCTTTTTGCCAAACTAACTAAAGTGACCGATAGATTTCTAGATGTCGCTATAGAATTAGTTGCAGTTATTCCATTCGATGAAAATGTCAGGAAGTCGGTAAGAAAACAACAGGTTATAGTTGAGGCGTACCCTCAGTCTCCTGCTTCATTGGCTTATATTGACTTAGCTAGACAGGTTAGCCAATGGCCAATACCTAAACAAGCTTCAGGTCATTTAGAGTTTTTTATTGAACAGTTATTAGCTAATTAACTGACCAATTTAGCATTATTTCAGTGAGAGCAATATTACGTGGTAAAAGCGAATAGCTATAACAATCAAATTGATAAGACAGCTCTGCTTGAACAACACGCTGTTTTAGTTAAACGCATTGCTTATCACCTTTTAGCAAGGTTACCAGCAAGTGTTCAAGTGGATGACTTAATACAATCAGGAATGATTGGCTTATTTGAAGCGGCAAACAACTTTGATAACGGTAAAGGTGCAAGTTTCGAAACTTTTGCTGGTATTCGAATCCGTGGCGCTATGTTAGATGAAATGCGTCGAGGTGATTGGACACCACGTTCTGTTCATAAAAACAGCCGCATGATAAGTGAAGCGATAAAACAGCTTGAAGCACAATTGGGGCGAGACGTTTCTGATATTGAAGTTGCTGAAAAACTTGATATTTCATTAAATGACTACCATCATATATTAAGTGAAGTGAGTACGGGTAAAATACTCGGTATTGATGATCTGGGTGTGAGTGAAGATGCAATCAAAGTTGGTGATGATTATCACGGAGATGATCCATATCAAAACATCGAGCAAAGTGCCTTTAAAAAAGGCTTAGCTCAATGCATTAAGTCTTTACCTGAGCGAGAAGCTTTAGTACTGTCTTTATACTATGATGAAGAACTAAATTTACGAGAAATAGGTCAAATACTCGATGTGAGTGAATCACGGGTGAGTCAAATTCATAGTCAAGCAATGCATCGTCTGAAAGGACGCATGCAATCTTGGCAAAGTTAGCTAAACTGGTAATAAGTTAGTGATAGTTAGCAGAAAAATAAAAAATACCCAGTTGGGTGAAAATGAATATAGTAAAAAACTAATTAATTTTGAATGTTTCGCCGGAGGGTGCCTTGGATAAAAATATGAAAGTACTTGTTGTTGATGATTTTTCAACAATGAGACGTATAGTTAAAAATTTGTTGCGCGATTTGGGATTTACCAATATTTCAGAAGCTGATGATGGCAGTACTGCTTTACCTATGCTTCAAGGTGGCGATTTTGATTTTGTTGTCACGGATTGGAACATGCCTGGAATGCAAGGTATCGATCTACTTAAAGCTATTCGAGCCGATGCAAGTTTATCACATATACCAGTGTTGCTTATTACAGCAGAAGCCAAAAAAGAGCAAATAGTTATGGCTGCTCAAGCAGGTGTTAATGGCTATATTGTTAAACCATTTACAGCCGCAACATTAAAAACTAAGTTAGATAAGATTTTTGAGCGCTTAGCTTAATGTGAAGGCCTTGGCTAGCGGAGAAAATGTTAGCTAATTTAGGTGTTAATACATATTCTATTAAGGACTTTGCATGAGTATAGCTATGACGGGGCAGATCTCATTAGAGCAAGCAAAATCTTTGGTTGTGTTTTTAGAGTCTGGTCAGCAAGCAGAGGCGGATGCAGTCATTGCTGAGATTCAAAATCCAATCAATTCAGAGCTTTTTGCAGAAATTGGTAAGTTAACCCGCCAGTTACATGATTCTTTGACAAATTTCCAACTGGACTCTAGATTGAATGATCTAGCAACGGCAGATATCCCCGATGCCAAAGAGCGGTTGAATTATGTTATTACAAGGACGGAAGAAGCTGCCAATAAAACTATGGATGCTGTCGAGGCAATATTCCCTGTAGTTGAGACTATTTCTGAGCAAGTAGCGACCGTCAATCCTTCATGGACTAAGTTAATGAATAATGAGCTTGACTTGAAAGAGTTTAAATCTCTATGTCTTGATATCGATATCTTGTTAAAAAATACAGGTAAAGAAACTAAGACTATTCATAGTTTAATGACTGACGTATTAATGGCGCAAGATTTTCAGGACCTAACAGGTCAAGTTATTCGAAAAGTTATAGATTTAGTAAGAGAAGTTGAAGACAGCTTAATAAATATGTTGACAGCTTTTGGTATATCTGCAGAAAAAGTGCAAGAACAATCGCTCCCTAAAGTAGGTGAAAACCTTGTTGAAGGTCCAATTGTAAATGCAGAAAATAGAGATGATGTAGTCGAAGATCAAGATGATGTTGATGATCTTTTATCAAGTTTAGGTTTTTAATGGGAGAGTTACTGCATGTCTTTTGAAGCAGATGAAGAAATTTTACAGGACTTTTTAGTTGAAGCGGGTGAAATCTTAGAATCGCTTTCAGAGGAATTAGTCGAGCTCGAAAATGACGTAGATAATGCTGAATTACTCAATTCTATTTTCCGTGGTTTCCATACAGTCAAGGGTGGAGCTGGGTTTTTAGCCCTAGGTCACTTAGTTGATGTATGTCATGGTGCTGAAAATATATTCGACTTATTGCGTACAGGCAAGCGCTCTGTTAATGCAGAGCTTATGGATACTATTTTATCAGCACTAGATACTGTCAATGATATGTTCGTGTTAGTACAGAATAAAGAATCGCTTGTTCCCGCAGATGCTAATCTGCTCGCTGAGCTTGATCGCCTAAGTAAACCTGAGGGAGAAAAACCAGTTGAAGCTGTCGCTGTTGCTGAAGTTATAGAGCAACCAGTTGCCAATAATAATGAATCAAGCTCAAGTGATGAAATGAGTGAAGATGAGTTTGAAAGGTTATTAGATGAACTTCATGGTACGGGTAGTGTCGTAGCTCCCCCTGAGCAAACGCCTTCACCCGTTACTGCAACTCCAGATGGCTCGAGTGATGAAATATCAGATGATGAATTTGAATCATTATTAGATGAATTACATGGGCAAGGTGCTTTTTCAGCCGATGCATCTGATACTCCAAATAGCGCTCTAACGACATCCAGTGACGATATTGATGATCTTGAGTTTGAAAAGCTATTAGATGAACTACATGGTAAAGGTAATGCACCTAAGCCGTCAGATAACTCGGTAAATAATAATACAAGTACCATTCCGGTTACGCCACCGAAAAAGCAAGAACAGGTAAATGCAGTTACACCTAAAGCCGTTACCCCAAAAGTAACTAAGCCAAAAGAAGCCCCGGTAAAATCTCCTGCTAAAAAGGCAGCATCTACACCAGCGGCCCAAGGTGAAACAACCGTTCGTGTGGATACTAAGCGATTAGATCAAATAATGAACATGGTCGGTGAATTAGTCTTAGTGAGAAATCGATTAACAAGTTTAGGCCTAGTTTCAGATGATGAAGACTTGAATAAAGCTGTTACCAATTTAGATGCAGTAACGACTGATCTTCAAGGTGCTGTCATGCAAACTCGAATGCAGCCAATTAAAAAGGTTTTTGGTCGTTTTCCTCGAGTTGTACGTGATTTAGCGCGTAGCTTGAATAAAGAGATTGCGTTGATTTTAGAAGGTGAAGAGACTGATTTAGATAAAAACTTGGTTGAAGCTCTTGCTGATCCTCTAGTACATTTAGTTAGAAATTCTGTAGATCATGGTGTGGAAGCACCAGATGTTCGTGAGGCTTTAGGCAAGCCGAGAGAAGGTACTGTACTTCTTTCTGCCTCTCAAGAAGGTGACCATATACTGTTAACCATTAAAGATGATGGTGCCGGTATGGATGCTGAAAAATTAAAGAGTATTGCTATTGAGCGTGGTGTACTGGATGCTGAAGCAGCAGCTCGTATGCCTGATAAAGAAGCCTTTAGTCTTATTTTTGCACCAGGTTTTTCTACCAAAACGGAGATTTCAGAAGTTTCAGGCCGTGGCGTAGGCATGGATGTAGTTAAAACTAAGATTACCCAGCTTAACGGTACAGTAAATATTGATTCTGAGCTAGGCGTAGGTACTGTGCTTGAAATCAAGGTACCATTAACTTTGGCAATACTGCCGACATTAATGGTCGTTGTTGGTAAGCAAACGTTTGCTTTACCCTTAGCATCGGTTAATGAAATATTTCACTTAGACTTATCAAACACTAACAGTGTCGATGGACAGTTGACAATTATTGTGCGAGAAAAAGCGATACCACTGTTTTATTTAGATCAGTGGTTGGTCCGTGATTTTGTTGCGAAGTCTCGTGATAAAGGTCATGTAGTCATTGTACAACTGGGTAATCAACAAGTCGGATTTGTCGTTGATAGTTTAATAGGTCAAGAAGAAGTTGTCATTAAACCTCTCGACAGGTTACTTCATGGGACACCGGGAATGGCTGGTGCTACGATTACAAGTGATGGTGGTATTGCATTAATTTTAGATATAGCAAATATGCTTAAATTTTATGCTAAAAAATCACCAGTCAATAAAAAACTACGCAGTTAGTTATTTTCAAAGCTTGTGCACTTTCGTGAATTGAAAGTGTGCATACATAGCGTTATTTTAAAACGTTATCAGAGAGGTTAAATGGCCTACAAGGTACTTGTTGTCGATGATTCGAGCTTTTTTAGACGCCGAGTCACTGACATTCTTAACAAAGATCCAAAATTAAATGTAATTGACGTAGCAGTGAATGGTCAAGAAGCGGTTGAGAAAGCTATATCACTAAAACCTGACGTCATCACTATGGATATTGAAATGCCAGTGTTAAATGGCATTGACGCTGTAAAACAAATTATGGCGAAAACTCCTACGGCTATATTGATGTTTTCATCACTAACGCATCAAGGGGCTAAAGCTACTTTAGAAGCGCTTGAAGCTGGAGCATTAGATTTTTTACCCAAAAAATTTAGTGAAATAGCAAAAAATAGTGATGAGGCTGGTAGTTTATTGCGTCAAAGGGTTGTTCAAATAGCAAGGAAATCGGGGCTGTCAAAGCCACGTGTTTCCATTCGTCAAACGACTGGAAGCACTAACTCAACTGTATCGAGATTAAAAGTAGAGCAAAACCGAAAGTCTACTTTAGCGACACCTTCAATTATTAGAGATAAAAAGGCTAGTTCAGGTATAACTCGTAGTTCTGGTAAAGAATACAAGCTACTCGCTATTGGTACTTCAACCGGAGGCCCTGTAGCCCTACAGAAAATACTGGTACAACTCGAAGAAAACTTCCCTTTACCAATTATCATTATTCAACACATGCCTGCGGCATTTACCGCTGCATTTGCGAGTCGGTTGAACTCTTTATGTAAAATATCGATTAAAGAAGCTGCTGATGGTGATGTTCTTAAACCAGGATGTGCTTATTTAGCACCTGGTGGACGTCAGATGATAATTACTGGCAGTGAAAACTCAGCAAAGATAAAAATACTAGATGATGACTCTCCTAAAATCACCTTCAAACCTAGTGTTGATATTAGTTTCGGATCAGCGGCTAAAACATTTTCAGGCAAAGTCCTCGGAGTAATATTAACAGGTATGGGCTCTGATGGTAAGGAAGGTTCGAGAATGCTAAAAGGGAAAGGGGCGACTATTTGGTCGCAGGATGAGCAATCCTGTGTGGTTTATGGTATGCCTCAAGCCGTTGATAAAGCAGATATATCTCAGTTGTCACTTTCTCTCGATGCAATGGCTTCATCAATTGTAAAGGAAGTTAGCCGTGGATAAGCTGAGCATTGCTGGACTTACGCTTGCCATTTTAGCTGTTTACATAGGCTTTAGCCTCGATGGCGGGCATATATCTGCATTGTTTGAACTTCCTGCTTTTATTATCGTATTTGGAGGTACATTAGGTGCAGTTATGTTGCAGTCTTCAATGGCTCAGTTTACGCACGCAATATCACTACTTAAGTGGGTTTTCTTTCCTCCACAGTATGATATTGATAAAGGAATTAGCGAAATTGTAGTCTGGGCAACTAAGGCAAGAGAGAAGGGCTACCTTGCACTAGAAGATACCGCACTAGAAATTGAAGACAGTTATACGCAAAAAGGTCTAAACTTGCTGGTAGATGGCATTGAGATTGAAAATTTCAGAACCGCTTTGGAGCTAGATTTAGATATTTACCGTGAGCATAATTTACGTTCGGCTAATGTTTATGAAGCAATGGGAGGTTACAGCCCAACTATTGGTATTCTAGGTGCCGTGTTAGGTTTAATACATGCAATGAGCAACTTAACTGAACCCGAATTATTGGGGGAAGGTATAGCAACGGCTTTTATTGCCACTATATACGGTGTTGGTTTTGCAAATTTATTTTATTTGCCTATAGCAAATAAAATTCGGTCAATAGTTCATGAACAAACTATGTACCGTGAAATGGTATGCGAAGGGTTAGTCTCTATAGCTCATGGAGAGAACCCTCACGCAATAGAAAATAAATTATCTGCTTTTAGGTTGGAGCAGTGAATCGCTTACGTAAAAGAAGGCACATCGTAGAACACGATAATATACATCGTTGGTTAGTATCTTATGCTGATTATATGACATTGATGTTTGCTCTTTTTGTTGTGCTATATGCAATGGCAATGGTAAATGAAAAGCCATTTGAGAGTATTACCGAGTCTTTTGGTCGCGTTTTCCAGGCCGATGACCATGACACAAAAAACCGTGGCCATGGTGATGGTGTTTTAATGGTCAATACCAGCAAAACAAATAAAAAACTTTATGGTAATGGCATATTAGCTATTGCAGGTCCTGAGCTGCTTGACAATGAACAGAGCTTATCTAACATCTCTGATGCACAAGTTGGCAGCAATCTAAGTTCTTTGGAAGACGAGTTGAATACCGCCTTATACGAACTTGTTGAATCAGGTTTTGCACAGTTAAAGATTGATGGGGATTGGTTAGAGATTGAGTTAAATAGCGGATTGTTATTTCCCAGTGGTTCATCATCAGCTACTCACTCTGCCGAAGCTATTCTAGCGGTGATTTTTGATGTTATTGGCCAAGCGAGTAACTTCATTCGTGTTCGTGGCTACACTGATAATCAAGCTATTAATAATGAAATTTTTTCATCAAACTGGGAGTTGTCAGTTTTTCGCGCAACGGCCATTTTAAGAGTATTAGAAAAACAAGGAATAAATCCTGGGCGTATGGCGATAGAAGGCTATGGTCAATACTACCCAAGTTCGGATAATTTAACGGCACAAGGTAGAGCACGAAATAGAAAAGTTGTTGTTGCAATATCAAAGTATGGTTTAGAAAAAGCAAACTTACTCAATACACCTACGATTGACCTAAAAGTGGTTGAAGAAATTGTTACACCTGAGTTTTCGGTGGAACAAGGTATTGAGCAGTCGAACAATATCAAGGTCATTCGTTTAAGGGATGGAGGTATTCGCATAACAACTCGAAATGATAACAATGAAAATATTGAGCAAGATTCAAAGAATAAAGACTCCAAAGATAACGACAACAAAGATAATTAGAGCAAGATGATCGTTAAAACGATTAATGAATTTTATTTTAAAATAAGTGAGAAGTGCTCTTGGTAGTTTGGACTGTTGCAAATCAAAAAGGTGGCGTTGGTAAAACCACAACAACTATTGCTCTTGCTGGAGTTCTAGCTGAACAGGGGCATCGAGTATTATTGGTTGATACGGACCCGCATGCATCACTTAGTTACTACTTTGGTATTGAGTCCGAAGATTTGGATTTAAGTGTATATGAGCTATTTACTCAAGTATCATCCAGAGAACAAATTCTGCAAACACTGTGCCCAACTAATTACCCTAATATTGATATTCTTCCAGCGACAATGGGATTAGCTACTTTAGATCGATCTTTAGGAAATAAAGGCGGTATGGGCTTAGTTCTAAAAAAAGCGGTACATAAAGTAGCTGACAGTTACGATTATGTGTTGATGGATTGTCCTCCAGTGCTTGGGGTACTTATGGTAAACGCCTTAGCTGCAGGAGATCGTATTATCATTCCAGTACAAACAGAGTTTTTAGCACTCAAGGGCTTAGACCGGATGATTAAAACGATGGAAATAATGCAGGGAGAGCAAGATGCTCCCTTTGAATATACAATTGTGCCAACCATGTTTGATAAGCGAACTAAAGCGTCTATTTTAGCCTTTAAAAAATTACAGGAAGACTATACTGATAAGATATGGCCAGGGGTTATTCCCGTTGATACCAATTTGAGAAATGCTAGTATTAGTCAAAAAGTACCTTCAGATTATGCAGCGAATTCTCGAGGAACACTGGCTTATAAGAGCTTATTAAATTACTTAGTTAATCAAGATATGAAGTACAATGAGGCTGAACACTAAATGAGTAAATCGTTAATGGCTAGTAAGAAGGTAATGAAAAACTACCTGTCAGAGTTACTAACAGAGGGGGAGTCTACAGAAGAGGTGCCCCAACAAAGTATTGCCAAATCAGTAAGCAGTAAACCATTAGCGCACAAAGAAAATCAGTCTTTAGAAAACTTACTTAAAACAGTAAGTGAACCTAGAGAAAATACTCCTAAAAAAGTAACTGTTGCTGTTAATGAGCTTGACTTATTACCCATTTCAACAGATAAAAGCCGTGCCGACTCTTTGAGTGAATCGAAAAAAAGTTATCGTCAAGGTGACTTCCAAGCAATGTTTTTTGATGTAGCGGGATTAATAATAGCGGTCCCCTTAATTGAGTTAGGTGGAATTCATAAAGTTGATAAAACAAACACCTTAATGGGTAAGCCTGATTGGTTCAAAGGCGTTATGCTGTATAGAGAAGAAAAAATCAATGTGGTTGATACCGCATTATGGGTTATGCCAGAAAAATGCGATGAAAAATTAAAAAGTTCGCTAAACTATCAATATATTATCATGTTAAATGATAGTTCATGGGGACTAATGGCAGAGAACTTAATTGATACTGTGGTGTTAAGTCAAGATGAAGTTAAGTGGTTAGACTCTGGTGGAAAACGTCCGTGGTTAGCGGGCTTGGTCAAAGAGAAAATGTGTGCCTTACTTGATGTAAGTGCTTTGATTCAATTGCTTGATAAAGGCAGTGATATCTATCAAGAACAGTAAATTTCCCTGTCTAAAGTATAGGCAATAAAAAAGTAATTTGAGAGGCGACTAAAATGTCAAATATAAGACGAAGTGCAAATGATAAAGTTGAAGCTAATGATGAGGTGCTGCAATGGGTAACCTTTAAATTAGAGAATGAAACTTATGGCATTAATGTAATGCAGGTACAAGAAGTATTACGCTATAGTGAAATAGCTCCAGTTCCAGGTGCTCCCCTATATGTGCTTGGTATTATTAATCTACGTGGCAATGTGGTAACGGTTATAGATACCCGTTCTCGGTTTGGTCTAGATCCTTGCGACATTACAGATAATACACGTGTGGTCGTTATAGAGTCAGAAAAACAAGTTATTGGTATTCTGGTTGATAGTGTTGCTGAAGTTGTGTACTTAAAATCTTCAGAAATTGATGTGGCTCCAAATGTTGGTAATGAAGAAAGTGCTCAGTTCATACAGGGCGTATCTAATAGGGATGGTGAACTACTTATTTTAGTTGATTTAGATAAGTTGCTCTCTGATGATGAGTGGGACGAACTTAAGCAGTTCTAATCTTATTTTTACTTTGCTCTATAATTTTTTATTAGAAGAAAGTCTGTAACAGCAGACTTTTTTATTTGTAATAAATGCAATTGCGCATTAGTTTTATTCAAGGGCAAAGTTATAAATGTCTTTATTAGCCGTCCCAATTATTGCTGTGCTAGCGTTATTTCTTGTTTTGCTTTCAAGCACAGTTTTATTTGTATATTTAGTAAAAATCAAAAATAAAGTTGTAATGTTAAACCTACAAATACAGAGCACATCATTATTGGTTAATGATTTACAATTCATGAATCAAAAATTGCAGCAAGAGTTTGATGCCATGGATGAACAAAATGTTCAACAGACCGCTGAAAATACACAAGTGTCAAAGCAATTAGAGCATAGGATTAAAAACTTACAGCAACAAGTTATTGATCAAAAAGAATTATTAGCACAATGGCAAGAAAACCAAGGGCAAGATAAGTTTTATAATAGGGCTTTTAAATTAGCAGCTAAAGGTGCTGATATTGAAGAGATTATGAGCGAATGTGAATTACCTAGAGCCGAAGTCGAAATGTTGCTTTCAGTTTACCAGCAACGTGCCCGTTCCTTATAAATAACTATCTCCACCTTTTACTTGATGAAGGTAATATTCTGATACAGGATTAAAACCTTATTCACGAAATGATTCATTTCATGTTAAACTGCCGTCGTTTTTAATGCATCGTTATGTAACGCCAAGGAAATAGGCCCTGTGAGTTCAGCCATTATTCTATATTTTCGATTAATTTTATTTGTTTCAATAGTTTGTCTTTCAGGCTGTTCAACAACGCCTGAGCAACAAAGTCAAGCCGACCCTACGGACTCTGCTTATGTCAGTGATCCAAGAGATCCCTTTGAAGCGGTCAATAGGCCATTTTGGACATTCACTTGGGACTATGTCGACAAGTATATTGCGAAGCCTGCATCAGATGTTTATACCACTTACACGCCGCCGTTTATACGCACCGGCTTATATAATATGGCCTTAAACTTAAATGAACCTGCGAGTATTATTAATAATACACTCCAGCTAAAGTTTTCCGAGGCAGCAAAAAATACTGGTCGATTCGTTCTTAATTCAACTATTGGCTTATTTGGTTTTTATGATCCGGCCAGTGATTTTGACTGGTCAGGTGAGCAGGAGGAATTTGGTGAAGTATTAGGCTCCTACGGCATTGGCGACGGTCCTTATATCGTCATTCCTGGTTTAGGACCAAGTTCAGTTCGTGAAGAGGTGGGTGATTATGTCGACGGGCTCTATTGGCCTATGGTTGTTATTGATTTTTGGCCCAATATAGCTCGCTTGGGAATATTAGCGTTAGAGAAACGAGCGGCGGTAAGAGATCAGGAACAATTAGTTGTCGAGTCCGAAGATCCTTATGAGTTTATCAAAAATGCATACTTTCAAAATATGAATTATAGGCTTTACGATGGTAATCCTCCGATCATAATTAATGAGGCCGAAGAAGCCGAAATTGATGCGTTACTCGATGATTTTGATGATATCGACTAATTTTGGCATAAACGAGTACCTATGCTGATAACTATTTGTTAGAATTGCGGCAATTTTTTATACATACCCTATTGGAATAATTAAATGAATATTATTGAAGGTTCGTTTGAAGCTAAAGGCAAGAAATTTGCAATTGTCGTTTCACGTTTTAATCACTTTATAGTTGATAGTTTACTTGAAGGTGCAGTTGATGCTCTTAAACGTCATGGTAATGTTAATGACGACGATATTACTATCGTTCGCGTGCCGGGTGCTTATGAGTTACCTCTAGCGGCTAAAAAACTTGCCAAAAAAGGTGATTTTGATGGCATTATAGCTATTGGCGCAGTAATTCGTGGTGGTACTCCACACTTTGATTTTGTAGCTGGTGAGTGTAATAAAGGTTTAGCACAAGTTTGTTTAGAGTCTGAAATTCCAGTTTCATTCGGCGTTATCACTACCGATTCAATCGAACAAGCAATTGAACGTGCAGGAACTAAAGCAGGTAATAAGGGCGCTGAAGCTGCTCTTGGTGCTTTAGAAATGGTTAACGTGTTAGCTAAAATTTAACTTTCTGAACTTTATATTTAAACTTAAGAAAATTGGAAATATATTTTGAAACCTTCACCTAGAAGAAAAGCACGTGAACTAGCTGTACAAGCTACTTATTCATGGCAAGTTAGTCAAAACCCACTTAAAGATATTGAAGTTAACTTTATTGCAGAAAACAGTAAACGTCGCTTTGATATTGAATACTTTCAATTGTTATTACGCGGTGTAATCGGCAATGTTAGTGACATCGACGCGGTTATATCACCTTATGTGGATCGTCCTCTTGATGATATTGATCAAGTTGAAAAAGCGATATTACGTGTGGCGGTGTTTGAGTTAAAAGACTGTACTGATGTACCTTATCGTGTAGTCATTAATGAAGCTATCGAATTAGCGAAAGCATTCGCAGCAGATGACAGCCATAAATTTATTAACGGAGTTTTAGATAAAACCGTTAAAATAGTTCGCCCTCAAGAGTAATATACTAGTATTCTTATGGTATTAGGTAAAGTGTTAGTAATTAAAGGCTTAGCATGAAAGAGTTCGAATTAATTAAGCATTTCTTCACCGAGCAGGCAGTAAAACGTAAAGATGTTGTGCTTGGTATAGGAGATGATTGTGCTGTTTTAGCACCGATTGAGAATCAAAATATTGTGGTAACGACAGACACATTAGTTGCTGGCGTGCACTTTCCATTTGATACCAGTCCTCGAGCTATTGGGCATAAAGCTGTTGCCGTTAATTTATCTGATATTGCTGCGATGGGCGCTAAGCCGAGTTGGTTATCTCTAGCGCTTACTTTACCCGATATCGATGAAGCTTGGTTAATTGAATTTTGTGAAGGTGTATTTGAGCTATGTGAGTTTTACAATGTAGAACTCATTGGCGGAGACACCACACAAGGTCCATTAAGCATTACTATCACTGCACAAGGCCTAACACCTCAAGACAGTTATTTATCTCGATCTGGTGCTAAATCGGGTGATTGGCTTTATGTTACCGGCGATCTCGGTGATGCTGCATTGGCTCTACAGCAAATCACAGGTAGAGTTGAGCTTGAGCCTCAGTTTATTGATATTATAAGACAGAAACTTGATTACCCAAAACCTAGAGTATTAGCAGGACAAACACTACGTGAATATGCCTCTTCTGCAATAGATCTTTCTGATGGTTTAATCGCTGATTTGGGACATATATGTCAAGCATCTAACGTGGGCGCCAATGTTGTTCTAGATGCCTTACCGCTCTCTACTATTATGCGTGATAATTTACTTGCCGATGATGCAATCACATTGGCATTATCTGGTGGAGATGACTACGAATTGTTGTTTACAGTGTCTGAAGATAATAAGGTAGGAATGGAGACCGCAATGTCTCATGCTGGAACATCGGTGACCTGTATTGGACAAATGAATGCATCTCAAACTATCTCAACAACATTGAATAATAAGCCTATTCCAATTAATACTGCAGGTTTCGAGCACTTTACTGAATAGGTTACCTTAGTCACTTACAAATTCCTAACCACTTACAGTTAAGCGTTGATTTATATGTCGGGTAAAAATGCACAAGTTAACTTTAATCTCGCTAATCCTATTCAGTTTTTAGCGTTAGGTTTTGGTAGTGGTCTAGCACCAAAAGCTCCTGGAACCTTTGGCACGCTTGCCGCTGTTCCTCTATTCTTACTTATGAGTAACCTGACGCCAGTAATGTATGCATTACTCGTTTTAGTTGTTTGCATTTCTGGTATATATATATGTGGTAAAGCGGCGAGTGATGTTGGAGTACATGATCACGGTGCTATTGTCTGGGACGAGTTTGCTGGATTTTTTATCACTATGTTTATGATACCCGTGACTTGGCAAAGTGTGCTAGTCGGTTTTATTCTCTTTCGAATCTTCGACATTGCCAAACCCTGGCCAATATCAATAGCAGATAAAAAGTTAACGGGTGGCTTTGGTATTATGTTTGATGATGTACTTGCTGGCCTTTTAGCACTTGGGATAATGCACCTTATTTTTTAAGTTGCATTCATCTTAATGTAATAATACCAATTTGATTAAATTTCTTTCCTACTCAGAGCTACATTGGTGAGCTTAGAATAAACAAAATTTGTTAAACATAGTCATTCTATATTTAGTTAATTTTGTGAAATTATCAGTTTACCAATGAGCTCCCAAGGGCGGGTTTAAAAGGCTTCTATGCAGCGTTATTGATTTTGACAAGGACGCTACACGGATGTAGCTTCTTAGAGAATGCAGGAGAAAATTCTCCTGAATAACCATTCTCTGCAATCAATGCCTTGCCTTTAAGCCTTTAAGCCTTTTAATTCTCGCTGAGTGGGAAAGAACTTAATCAACTTGGTATAATCTACTCTTTCCTTCATTTCTTTATTTTATATCAATAGTATTTTCATTACTTTTACGCTACGTTTAAGGCAAGAGATTAAGTGATGTTTTTTAACAATGATGGTTCTTTTTAAATATTTACCTTATTTACTTGTTTTTAGCACCACTTGCCCTCAGGTCTATTATTAAGTGACACATTATTATTTAGTTAAAGTAGTCATTTAGGTAAAATATCATTAAGTAACAGTAAAAAAGGAATACCTATGAAAATAAATCTTTCTGGTCATCACGTAGAAGTTAATGATTCAATCAAAGAGCACATCGAAGAAAAATTCTCTAAAATAGCCAACCATTTTCCAACATTAATTGCCTTAGATGTAATTATTTCTAAAGAACACCATAAACATCAAGTTGAGTTAACTACAACTTATGAAGGTGGACGTATTTCAGCTACTGGTACTAATGAAGTTATGTACCCAGCTATCGCAAATGCAGCAAAAAAACTCGATGCAGCTTTAAAGCATAGAAAGGGTCAGTTAAAAGCTAATTTACACACCAAGCCAGACGCGACTACGCCAGAAATAGCGCATGAGAAAGTTCAAGAGATGAACTTAGGTTAACCTTTAAAATATATAGACATAAAAGCTGAGAACCTTGTTCTCAGCTTTTTTTTTGACATGATTTTCAACATTTTTCTTGTTTGTACAAATAATTACTGCTTTGTAGACTGCCTGTGTAATAATCAACGTAATTAATAATACAAAGCATTAACCTTACAAGGAATAATTTGATGCTCGAACGCCTTTCTAAACAAGCTAACACCTCTCTACTTAGCGTGAGTAAAATCGCATTAATTGGTTTACTTACTTTAACTTTAACTGCCTGTGGTAAACAAGAAGTACAAGTTGCACCGCCAGCGCCAGCCGTTTCAGTTTACTCAATTAAATCCCAACCTGTTGGTGGTTATCGTGAGTTTGTCGCACGTACAGAAGCTTTTAAAGAAGCAAATCTACGAGCACGCGTTGAAGGCGAATTATTAGAACGACACTTTAGAGAAGGAAGTATCGTTGAAAAGGGGCAAGTACTCTTAAAGATAGATCCCGCAGCATACAAAGCAGCGTTATCTGCAGCAAAAGCCGATTTAAGCTCTAGAATATCAGGTGAAGAAAATGCAAAGCGTAACCTAAAGCGAGCAAATGAACTCATTAATGATGGTTATATTTCTCAATCAGATTACGATCGATTAACGACAGAAGAGTCGCAAGCTAAATCAGCTGTTAAATCTGCACAAGCGTCGCTTGAGAAAGCCGAGCTTGACTTGGGCTACACCACGATTACAGCGCCTTTTACAGGTCGTATTGGTAAAGTAAATTATAATGTAGGTAACCTTGTTGGGCCAACAAGCAGTACTTTAGCGACACTAATCATAACAGATCCCATATTTGCTAGCTTTCAAGTTGAAGAAAGTACTTATGTCTCATACCAACAGTCGCATCAGGGAGACAGAAGCAATAAGGTTAGTCAGTTTGATATCTCCTTACGTTTACCGAACAACTCTGATTACCCAGAAAAGGGACGACTAAACTTTTCTGACACTAAAATCTCTGAAGGCATGGGTACAGTAGAGCTAAGAACAATCTTCCCTAACCCCAATAATATTATTATACCCGGCTTATTTGTTACCTTGATCCTTGAAAGTCAAAACAAAGAAGAAATGGCCTTAATTCCTCAAGCTGCAGTTCAAGAAAATCAGCAAGGAAAGTTTGTTTTAATTGTTGGTGAAAATAACAAGGTAAAACAACGCCATGTAGTACTCGGACGAAGAATTAATGCAATGTGGGTTGCTGAAAAAGGTGTTGCTATTGGTGAGAAAGTCATCGTTGAAGGATTACAAAAAGTACGTTCTGGTGTAGAAGTAAGAGGTATTGAGAAGTATGTTGATCCTACTATTGGAACAATATCTGATCTTAAAAATAAAGACGTTGACTCTTCTAAAGTGAATGAGCCAAATATTAGCCCTAGTGCTACTACTGATAAGTAAACAAGGACGATTTTATGATCAGTAAAACTTTTATCAATCGCCCTAAATTTGCCTTTGTAATATCTATTGTTATTACACTTGCTGGCTTAATTGCCATGAGCGTATTGCCGGTAAATATGTATCCTGAAATTACCCCTCCTCAGGTTCAAATTTCAGCTGTGTACCCAGGAGCAAGTGCTCAAGTTGTAGAAGAGTCAGTTATCAGACCCATTGAAGAACAAATCAATGGTGTCGAAGATATGATGTATATAGAGTCTTCCGCATCAAACAATGGTAGTGCTGTTATAACGGTATTTTTTAAAGTTGGCACCGATGGTGATATTGCACAAGTGAATGTGCAAAATAGGGTTGCACTGGCAACTAGCTCATTACCATCAGAAGTAACACGACAAGGTGTTGATGTTAAGAAAAAATCAAGCGCCATGCTTTTGGGTATTAACTTATTCTCTGAACAGGAAAGTATCAATCAGCTATTTTTAAGTAATTATGCTACTAACTACTTAACTGAGCCTTTAGGGCGTATCAAAGGTGTAGCTTCCGCAGAAGTTATGGGTGAAATGACCTATAGCATGCGTGCATGGTTAAACCCTGAACGCATGGCATCGTTGAGTATTACTGTCACTGAAGTGCAGCAGGCATTACAAGAGCAGAATATGATTGTTGCTGCAGGTAAGTTAGGTGCTAGCCCAACATTACCTAATCAACAATTTGAGTACTCTATTCAAGCAAAAGGTCGTTTAAAAACTCCTGAAGAATTCGGACAAACAATAATTCGTGCACAACGTAACGGTAACTTTATCCGCTTAGATGATATCGCTCGTTTAGAGTTAGGGGCAGAAGACTATTCAACACAAGCAAGGTTAAATGGTAAAGAAACTGCTTTCCTTGTCATTTATCAGTTGCCTGATGCTAATGCTACTGAGGTTGCTTCCTTGGTTAAAGCTGAAATGGTAAAGCTTTCACAGCGCTTTCCTGATGGTTTAGAATACGTTATTCCTTACGACACAACTGAATTTATCGATCGTTCAATCGAAGAAGTAATGGTGACTTTATTTCAGGCAATTGTCTTAGTTATCTTAGTAGTCTTTTTATTCCTACAAAATTGGCGTGCGACTATTATTCCAACGCTAGCCATTCCTGTTTCACTCGTAGGTACCTTTGCGTTTATGGTATTGATGGGCTATTCGATTAACACAGTTACCTTATTCGGCTTGGTTCTTGCCATTGGTATTGTTGTTGACGATGCCATTATCGTTATAGAAAATGTTGAACGTATTTTAAAAGAAGAGCAACTGCCGATTAAAGAGGCTGTCACCAAAGCCATGGAGCAAGTTTCAGGTCCCATTATTGCGACCACCTTGGTCTTACTTGCTGTATTTGTGCCTGTTGCTTTTATGCCAGGTATTACTGGTGAATTGTACAAACAATTCTCGGTAACAATTTCTTTTGCGGTATTAATTTCTTCATTAAATGCGCTAACATTGAGCCCTGCATTATGTACCGTGCTTTTAAGTGCAGAAAAAATGAAACCAATCACTTGGTTACAGCCGTTCGAAAGGCTTATTACCAAGGTTACTGGGGGGTATACTAATACAGTTGGCTTTTTGCTTAAGCGACTTACCCGAGTAGGACTTTTTGTGGGGGTACTTTTTATTGCAGCAGGTTGGTTAACAACGGCTGTACCCACTGCTTTTTTACCTGCGGAAGACCAAGGTTACCTCTTTGTTGACGTTCAGTTACCCGATGCCGCTTCAAGTAATCGTGCACAAGCCGTTTTAGATAAAATAACACCTATCATTTTAAATGATGCTGCGGTAGATGACATTATTACCGTGTCAGGTTATTCACTACTTGGTGGCGCGGGTTCAAATAATGGTCTCGCTATTATACTTCTTAAAGATTGGGAAGAACGTACAGCGCCAGAACTTGGTTTAAGGCAAGTGATCCCACGTCTGATGGGGCAGTTATGGACTATGCCAGACGCACAAATTATGGTCTTCAATCCACCGCCTATTCCTGGATTAGGTAATAGCTCTGGTTTTGACTTTAAATTGCAAGATGGTGAAGGACGAGATCCAGCTGAGTTAGCACAAGTAATGAATGGTTTAATTTATGAAGCTAATCAGCGACCTGAGTTATCACGTGTCTTTAGTACTTTTCGCGCCAATGTACCGCAATACTTTTTAGAAGTAGATCGAAATAAAGCTAAAGCACAAGGTGTTGCATTGTCTGATATTTTTTCTACCTTGCAAGCACAGTTAGGCTCTTTATATATTAATGACTTCAGTCAGTTTGGGCGTACTTATCGTGTGACCATCCAGGCAGAAAGCCAGTACCGATCTAAGCCGTCAGATTTGCGATATTACTTCGTTCGAAATAAAGATGACGAAATGGTGCCATTAACTACATTAGCCACAATTAAGCCTATTCTTGGTCCAACAACGATTAGTCACTTTAACTTATATCGTAGTGCGAGCATCACAGGTAATGCTTCTCCTGGATATTCTTCAGGTCAATCTATAAATGTGATGGAAGAGCTGGCGAGTAAGTTACCACAAGGATATATTTATGAATGGTCAGGACAGTCGAAACAAGAATTAGAAGCGGGTAATTTAGCGCCTATCTTATTTGGTTTAGCGATTATTTTTGTTTATCTGTTCTTAGTGGCCCAGTACGAAAGCTGGACTATTCCATTTTCAGTAATCGCTGCGGTACCTTTAGCTTTGTTTGGAGCCATGTTAGCGCTGTACACCGTCGGAATGGCAAATAATATTTATGCGCAGGTTGGTTTAGTGTTATTAATTGGACTCTCTACTAAAACTGCCATCTTGATTGTTGAGTTTGCTATGGAGCAAAGAGCGGCAGGAGAAACGATAATGAATGCGGCGCTCAATGCGGCTAAAATGCGTTTCCGTGCGGTATTGATGACAGCCTTTTCGTTTATCTTAGGTGTATTACCCCTAGTCTTTGCAACGGGAGCAGGAGCTGGAAGCCGTGTGTCTTTAGGTATAACAGTGCTGGCTGGTATGATTGCCGCAACACTATTTGGTACTTTACTTGTGCCTTATTTCTACCTATTAATCCAACGTATGCGAGAAAAATTTAAAGGTGAATCAGACGTAACGTAATATTTTACAGATGATAATACCGAAAAAGGGCACTCAATGAGTGCCCTTTTTTATTAGCTTACCGGTGACATATACGTTGAACTATGACGTGTAAGTTAGGGGTTACTCTTGCTCTTGCGTATTATCATCTTCTGCAAGTTTAGCTCTTTCTGCTTTAGATACATACTTAGGCTTATTACTAGTATGTAATTTTGAATTCATTTTTTTAACTTTCTTTTTCAAAATATTGTTCATCTTTTTTTTTCTATTCATCTTTTTATCTCAACTAAAAATTATTTTGTCAGTTTATGCTTTCTGATTGGTCCTAAAAAAGAAGGACTACAATCATTAACGGTACATACGGGTATATAACCGTTGGCTTTAATGAGTTGCCAATATACTCTGCAATAAGAGCCTTTACAGCGGGACGGTTTGTTTGAAACTGCTTATAGATCAAGTAAGGCTTCATTGACTCGTCTGTTTGCTCTGCTTCATTAAGGTCCAATTTATCCTCTATCGCTATTATCGCATTTACTGTTCTTTGCTGATAGGTTTTCCAAATACCTTCTTGTAACCATATCGTTGCTAATAATAGTAAGGTTACAATAGTGGCTATCGAAATGCTTAAGGCAAACAAAGTGATCGCCGTTGCAACAAGCTTGATTATTAACGCATAATTTTCATAATTCTCATGATTGTTATGCAAAGTTTGCCATTGCTCTAGTAATAACTGTTTTGAAACTGTCGTCATAGGGTGAATATACTGGGGTTGTACAAAAATTACTGTTATTATGCGCGCATTATCTATCTCATGAAAGTTTTCTTATCTTTGTATTGATAGTTTTCTTATTTTTGGGTTTAGTTTTGACTAAGCCATTTTAAACCAGAGGCGTTTATTTTGAGTACTAATACCACTACTTCATCGTTAGCTTTTACTTCGTTGAGCTTAAAACAGGATTTAGTTAAAAACTTATCGTCGCTTGGCTATGAGAAAATGACACCCATTCAAGCTAAAACCTTACCAGAATTACTTAAGGGTAAAGATGTTATTGGTGAAGCTAAAACTGGCTCAGGTAAAACTGCAGCTTTTGGTTTAGCATTACTTAATAAGTTAGAAGTTAAAAAGTTTCGCATTCAATCTATGGTGATTTGTCCAACCCGTGAGCTGGCTGACCAAGTTGCGCAAGAGTTGAGAAAACTAGCTCGTGGCATTCATAATATTAAAATATTGACACTTTGTGGCGGAACACCATTTGGTCCACAAATTGGTTCTTTAGAGCATGGTGCGCATGTTATTGTTGGTACCCCTGGACGTCTTGAAGAGCATGTTATAAAAGGCACTCTACAATTAGATAATTTAGACTTACTTGTACTTGATGAAGCTGATCGCATGTTAGAAATGGGTTTTCAAGCCGCACTTGATAATATTGTTGGACGCACACCACTTGATCGCCAAACGTTACTTTTTAGTGCAACGTTCCCCGAACAAATTAAGTCTATTAGCGAAAGCATCATGACTGATCCTGTGATGGTTAAAGTTGCTTCTAGTGAAGACCAATCAACTATCACTCAAAAATTTTTCAAAGTGAGCAATGATGACGATCGCCTTGATGCGCTACGTTTATTATTACTAGATAAGCAAGTTGAATCGACGGCCATTTTTTGTAATACCAAAAAAGAAACCCATCAAGTCGCTGAAGCCTTACACTTTGATGGTTTTAGCGTATTAGCCTTGCATGGTGATTTAGAACAGCGAGATAGAGATCAAACTTTATTACGTTTTGCCAATAAAAGTGCTTCTATTCTTGTTGCTACTGACGTTGCAGCACGTGGTTTAGATATAGATAACTTAGACTTAGTTATTAACTATCACATTGCCCGTGATAGTGAAGTTCACGTGCACAGAATTGGCCGAACAGGACGTGCTGGCAGTATAGGTTTAGCCTACTCACTGTATAGCGATAAAGAAAGCTATAAAGTGGGTCTACTTGAAGATTACCTTGAAGCGGTTATTACACCTGAGCCATTACCATCATTGGCCGTATTATCTAATGAACGCCCACAGGCTAAAATGGCAACCATTCAAATTGATGCTGGTAAAAAGCAAAAAGTTAGAGCTGGAGACATTTTAGGCGCACTGACGGGGGATAATGGAGTGCAAGGCTCACAAGTTGGTAAAATTAAAGTACTTGATAACAAAGCCTATGTAGCGGTTACTAAAGCTGCTTTAAATCTAGCGTTGAAAAAAATATCTAAAGGGAAAATGAAGGGGCGTACCTTTAACGCCCGCCATTTAACTAACTAGTAATACCAATTTTATTAAATTTCTTCCCAACTCAGAGTTATGCTCGATGTTCAATAACAAGGCAAATTTGTTTCGGTCTAGTCATTCTAAATCAAATAAATTTAACGACGTTAGTGGATATCGAACAAGCTCCCAAAGGGCGAGTTTAAAAGGCTTACATGCTGCGTTATTGATTTTGATAAGGGAATAACCATTATCTTCTATCAATGCCTTGCCTCTAAGCCTTTTAATTCTCGCTGAGTGGGAAAGACCTTAATCAACTTGGTATAAAGCCCTTTTTAATTTAAATGCACAATGATTAAAGCTTAATGACTAAACCTTCATGAAAGAAGCCTACCAAGAGCTGCTTGCCAATAAGCAGCTCGATTTTGATGACGCTCAAACTCAAGCCATAGATGCCTTAATTCAATTGTCTGAACAGTTGCTAGCTCAGCAGCAGCGGCCTAAAAAGTTAAAAAAAACTATCCCTGGATTATATTTTCACGGCAGAGTAGGGCGCGGAAAAACCATGCTGATGGACTTGTTTTATAATGAACTAGGCATTTCTAATAAAAAACGTATCCACTTCCATCATTTTATGGAAAGTATTCACCAACAGTTAGCCAAGCTAACAGGGCAATCAGAGCCACTGACTTGCATTGCTAAGGCATGGGCTACAGACATCGAACTACTCTGTTTTGATGAGTTTTTTGTTAGTGATATTGGTGATGCTATGCTACTTTCAGGTTTGTTTTCAGCACTTTTATCTCAAGGCGTAACGCTGGTGGCAACGTCGAACTGTAAACCTGAGCAACTCTATCGTAATGGTTTGCAAAGAGAACGCTTTTTACCCACCATAGCACTAATCAATCAGTATTGTCAGGTTGTGTCTATTGATGGCGAAATTGATCATCGCCGTAGCAAGCTCGCTAAAAACACTCATTATAACAATTATTTTTTATTGGTAAACCAAGGCAGTGCAGCGTTAATTGAGCGTTTTCAAAAATTGACCGATAATTCAAAGTTGATTTGTGGTGAGATAGAAATCAATCACCGCAAGCTCAGCTTTATAGCACGCAGTAATAACACCATTTTTTTTGATTTTTTTGAGTTGTGCTCAGGACCTCGTAGTCAACGAGATTATATGGTGTTAGCACAAAATTTTGATAGCGTATTTATTGCTAACATACCTCAATTTTCTGGATCGCTAGTACCTGCAGTATTTTCTGGTGTTGAAGATAGCTATCAACGAAGTGGGGTTTTAATGGGCGACTTGCAGCAACTTGATGATGAAGCACGCAGGTTTATTGCTTTGGTTGATGAGTTCTACGATCAAAACGTTAAGTTAATTGTTAGCGCGCAAGTTGATATATTTGAGCTTTACCAGGGACAACAACTTGCTTTTGAGTTTGAGCGCTGTCAGTCTCGTTTAATTGAAATGCAGAACAGCTAAAAAACCAATAACTCGTCAATTTGACTAATAATCTTACATTTTATTAATATCTTTATATTGATTTCCCCCCCATCTATTTGATATTTATATAAAAAATAAACTTGGCACTATGTTTGTAACAATAGACAAGTAATCGTTACTAAATAAACGGGAATTTAACCCCGTACACTGAATTTCACAAGGATAGAATTATGACTTATTTCCACGCCACTTTAATTGCTAGCGCCCTTACCGCTTCTCTTGCATCATCAGCACTATATGCTCATGAATCATGTAACGTTGACTTATCGGCAGGTTTCACCATAGATGTTAGCGCTACTGAGTTTTTACAAGACGAAGGTGGGAATAGTAATACAAAGCGTAGTTTATATAAAATTGTTGATGGTAAAACGCTTTTTATTGAGAGTAAAAGTATTGAATTAACTGAGGCTCAACAAGCCTTGTTGAAAAAGTATGATGATAAAATTCGCCACTTAGTACCTCAAGTTAAGAGTGTTGCTATAGAAGGTGTTGACTTGGCTATTGATGGGGTAAACCTTGCGTTCAATGGTTTATTAGGCGAAGGCAATAGTGTTGCAGCTGACCTAACTAAAGAGCTAAACTTAATTCGTGAAGAAGTTGTCGCCAAATTATCCATTGAAAATGGTATTTCTGTCGGTATCGATGGTTTAGAAAGCGATGAGCTGTTGGGCAAGGACTTCGACCAACGAATTGAGTCTTCTGTAGAAAAAGCAGTGCTAAATTCTATGGGAAGTATTTTAATGGCAGTGGGTCAACAAATGATGACATCAGATAGTGACGAACAAAGCTTTGAAACACGTATGGAAAATTTTGGTGAAAGTATCGAGCAGGAAATGACAGTGAGAGCAGAAGTCATAGAGAAGAAAGCTGAGGCTCTATGTGTAAGCATCGCTAAAGTGGATGTGTTAGAGGAACAGCTTAAAGCAGAAATTGCTCAACTTTCTAATACTAATGTTTTTACTGTTACTCAAGAAAGTGATGAAGAAGAAAATCATGCTACAGCAATGTAATACCGTTAAACATAGTCATTCTATATTTAGTTAATTTTGTGAAATTATCAGTTTACCAATGAGCTCCCAAGGGCGAGTACCTAATAAAAGGTAAAGGCTTCTATGCAGCGTTATTGATTTTGAGAAGGGAATAACCATTCTCATCAATAAATGCCTTGCCTTTAAGCCTTTTAATTCTCGCTGAGTGGGAATTAAAAGGCTTAATCAACTTGGTATAATAAATACGTGAATGATATGGCTTGATTACGGTGATAATTAACCCTTAATATTGTTCAACACTAAGACCTTGAAATGTTATAATTTCAAGGTCTTTTTTTATTTCAAAATTTAGTGAAAACATGCACGCTGTCCATCGACTACATCAATATCGTAAAAGTATCAGTACAACCACCTACAAATCAAGAGGACAACGGGTGATCCGCTGTCAACTCTGCCAATTAGCTAAGCCATTTTGTATCTGTGACATATCGCCCATTAAAGAAAACATTGAGACAACGGCAGGTTTTTTGTTATTAATGTATGACACAGAAGTATTAAAGCCAAGCAACACAGGTAAGCTCATTGCCGACCTCATTCCTGATACTTTTGCTTTTTTATGGTCAAGAACTCAAGATAACCCCGATTTGTTGGCGGTGATTAATGATGAAAAATGGTTTCCATTAGTCGTTTTTCCGCAAGAGTATGCCGGTGACGAACGTAAAGTATTCACCAATAGTGTTATTTGTCCTGAGGGTAAAAGACCACTTTTTATCATGCTTGATGGTAGTTGGCGTGAAGCGAAGAAAATGTTTCGTAAAAGTCCGTATTTAGACCGATTTCCAATGGTGTCATTTGATGTCAAAACAGCTATTCAAGCGGTCAGTGGTAATTGTCAAAGTGAGAATAATAGTCAATTATCGCCAGTTGGCAAGGACTCTCGCTATACGGTAAGAAAAACTGAACTTGAATATCAATTTTCAACCGCTGAAGTTGCCGCCAGGGTTTTAGATATGCATGGTGAAGCTAATAATGCTCATGTACTTGATTTATGGTTTGATGTTTTCAATTTTCAATATCAAAAAGGTGTCTGTCAGCGTAATAAGGGCAATGTTAACGCCATCGAAAACTATCAAAGTTTTATCACAAAGACATATCGATAGATGATCAAGTAAGCTATAACTTCTATGGGGTTAAAGCCAATACGGTTGGATATATAAGCCATTTTTATTACCCACTTACTTAGTCTAATTTGTCTTACTCTTTAAAATAAAAAGCCTGCTTATCAATTGATAAGCAGGCTTTTTTTATTAATATTTAAGAGTGTTTAGACTCTTAAATATTAATGCAATATTCTAGCGCGAATAGTGCCATCAATCTGCTTTAACTCTTTTAATGCCAAAGCGCTATCTTGTGAGTCAATATCAATAACAACATAACCAACCTGATCATCGGTTTGCAAGTATTGCGCAGCGATATTGATATTATGCTCAGCAAAGGCTTGGTTAATTTTAGTCAACACACCCGGTTGGTTATGGTGAATATGTAACAAACGACTGGTACTTGTTTGACCTGGCATAGAATGCTCAGGCAAAGAAACTTCGGGGAAGTTAACAGCAGAAAGAGTAGAGCCATTATCCGAGTACTTAGCGATCTTTGTTGCTACTTCTAAGCCGATATTTGCTTGTGCTTCTTTGGTACTGCCACCAATATGTGGTGTTAAGATAACATTATCAAAGCCACGTAATGGGGAGATAAACTCATCGTCGTTACTTTTCGGCTCAACAGGGAATACATCAATAGCGGCGCCTGCGATTTTCTTGCTATCTAACGCCTGTGCTAAAGCATCAATATCTACCACAGTACCACGGGAAGCGTTAATAAAAATTGCGCCGTCTTTCATTGCCGAAAATTGTGCTTGAGCAATCATGTTATGTGTTTGTCTTGTCTCAGGGACATGTAAGCTCACTACGTCGGCTTCGCCAAGTAATGCATCTAGTGTTGGTGCTTGGCTAGCATTACCTAAAGGTAGCTTAGTCTCAACATCATAAAAGCGTACTCTCATACCCAGCGTTTCTGCAAGAATGCCTAATTGCATGCCAATATGGCCGTAACCAATAATACCTAATACTTTGCCACGTGCTTCAACTGAGCCAACGGCTGATTTGAACCATTCACCACGGTGTGCTTTGGCGCTTTTTTCTGGGATACCACGAAGTAATAATAATGCTTCACCTAGGACAAGTTCAGCGACTGAACGGGTATTTGAAAAGGGGGCATTAAAAACAGGGATACCGCGAGTTTGAGCCGCTTTTAAATCAACTTGGTTAGTACCGATACAAAAACAGCCAATAGCTGCAAGTTTTTTTGCATGACTCAGTACCTTATCAGTTAACTGAGTACGTGAACGAATGCCAATAAAATGAACATCTGCAATTTTTTCAATTAACTCACTTTCAGATAACGAGGTTTTAAGCGATTCAATATTTGAATAACCTTTCAGCTTTAATTCTTCAAGAGAGCTTGGGTGCAAACCTTCAAGTAATAAAATTTTAATTTTGTCTTTTGCTAATGAATTTTTGTTGGCAATGGTCATAAACTGCTTCGCTTATCCTAAGTTAAAGGTAATACTCTTTTATGTTTAGATGGCTAGATATCTAAATCACGAGTTTAACATACCATATAGTGTATAGACTCTAAAGAAAATTTTAAGCATATTTACGAATAAATATACTTAATATTGAATATTCCGCACAAAAGAATAGGACGACCAGTTATTGGATGACTTTTATACCGTCTTTACTGCCAAGGACTAAGATATCGGCACCACGAAGTGCAAATAAACCATTGGTAACAACTCCTACTAAGGCATTAATTTGGGTTTCGAGTTTTTTAGGATCGAGAATTTCCAGATTATGAACATCAAGAATAACATTACCATTATCTGTAATGACTCCTTGGCGGTAAACGGGATCACCACCTAACTTAACTAATTCACGGGCGACATAACTACGCGCCATAGGGATTACTTCAACAGGTAAAGGGAAGTTACCCAAGACTTTTACTTGTTTTGAATCATCGGCAATGCAAATGAATTTTTTGGCAACAGCGGCAACAATTTTTTCACGGGTTAATGCCGCGCCGCCACCTTTTATCATCGCCATGTGACTAGTTATTTCATCAGCACCATCTATATAGACATCTAAAATATCAACACTATTTAAATCAAAAACTTCTATTCCATGTGCTTTTAATCGCTTAGTTGACTCTTCTGAACTTGAAACAGCACCGTTTATTTTATCTTTGATGGTTGCAAGAGCATCAATGAAAAAATTAACGGTTGAGCCGGTACCTACACCGACAATAGTGTCGTTTTCAATGAATTCTAATGCCTTGATGGCGGCTGCGTTTTTCATTTCATTTTGAGTCATATTTATATGCCTTTATTAGCAATCACTTAGCGTAAAAGTGAACTTTATAAGCCTTGGGAGGGCTGTAAAAAAGAGAGAATTATAACACTAAATGATTGGAGAGTTATACCTGAACAATTTGAAGGAACTTGTTTGATAAAGCTGAGTGAAGCAACATTAAGCAAGTATATTTAAGAGTAATCCACTTAAATATGTATATAATATATTCTAGCTACTTTATTTAGCGTACAAAAAAAGCTTAGCTGAGCATTATCATTTGTGATAACTTTCAACTAAGCTTAATTTTTTGTTATAAGTGTCAATTTTCTAACGCTTTAGCGAATACTCGATATCGTTACTCTTCAGAAACAGAGCGTAATAGCTCATTTATGCCTACTTTAGCCAGCGTTTTTGCATCAACTTTTTTCACTATGATGGCAGCATATAAACTGTATGTACCACAAGCTGAAGGTAAATTACCAGGAACAACAACAGAGCCGGCAGGTACGCGGCCATAATGTACTTCACCTGTTTCTCGGTCGAAAATTCGGGTGCTTTGGCCGATATAAACGCCCATAGAGATTACCGCGCCTTCTTCTACCACAACGCCTTCAACAATTTCAGAACGTGCACCAATAAAACAGTTGTCTTCAATAATCGTTGGTCCAGCTTGTAGAGGCTCTAATACTCCACCAATACCCACACCGCCAGATAAATGAACATTCTTACCTATTTGTGCACAAGAGCCAACTGTTGCCCATGCATCAACCATACAGCCTTCATCGACAAAAGCGCCAATATTAACAAAGCTTGGCATGACTACAACATTCTTACCGATAAAACTACCAGTACGAACACTTGCCCCTGGCACGACACGTGCTCCGTCAGCTTCAAACATAGCTTGCGTGTACCCTTCGTATTTCATTGGTACTTTGTCAAAAAACGTGCTCTCAGCGCCATCAATGACTTGGTTATCCCATATGCGAAAAGACAGTAATACCGCTTTTTTAAGCCATTGGTTTACATGCCAGTTACCATCGATTTTTTCAGCAACACGCGCACTACCATTATTAAGTGCCGCTAGAGCATCAAGAACAGCATTTTTTATCTCACTTGAGACGGTTGCTGGTGTGATGCTTGATCTTTCTTCAAAAGCTTGTTCAATTACGCTAGCTAAATTTTTTAAATCTGTCATTAGGTTTTCCTATGTGAAATTTTGTGTATTTTTAAGACTATAACTTAGTTAGTCAATCTCTTCTGTTAATTGTAGTGCTAGGGCTTCTTGTTCTTGAATAGTTAACTCTTCATTGTCCACGGTAGATATAGTGAATACATCATCAGCTTTTTCACCAAAGGTTGTAATTTTTGCTGAGTGGATATTAAGCTGTGCTTTTTGGAATACTTGACTAATATTGGATAATAAACCAGGTCTATCTAAGGCTATTATTTCTATCATGGTTCTATTTTTAGACGGTATCTTAATAAAGTTAACACGCATGGCGACTTTAAATTTTTTCATGTGTCTTGCTATCTTTGGTTCAGGCAGCTCGCAGACATTTTCTTGTTCAAGCCTATCAACTAAAGTTTGACTTATTTCTTTGGTATAGAAACGCTCTCTTAAAGGCTTATTGCGACTGTCGAGTACGACAAATGTATTGACGGTATAGCCCGTTTTAGTGGTAATGATTTTTGCATCATGAATCGATAGTTTTTTCGTGACTAAAAAAGCAACGGTATTTGCAAAGGTATTACTTTTCTCTTTTGTGAAAATAAATACTTCCGTACCTCCGCGGTAAGGGGTAGGGCTAATAAGCACGAGTGGCTTTTCTCTATCATGTTGCAGAATATGATTACACTGCCTAGCTATTTGCTCTGGTGAATAACGTAAAAAATAGTCCATTCTAAATTCACGCCATAAGGCCTTAATACTTTGCTCGTCTTGATCCTTTTCGGTTAATAAAGCAAGTGCCTGTTGTTGATTTTCCCGAATTTTAGAACGTACTTCTACCGGTTTTTCTAAACCACGGCGAAAAGCACTTAAGGTATTAAAATAAAGTTCTTCAAGCAGGTTGGCTTTCCAATTATTCCATAAGCTTTCATTGGTGCCACGCATATCAGCAACGGTTAAGCAATAAAGGTAATTTAAATGCGCTTCATCGCGAACAATTTCACCAAATGTTCGAATAACATTTTCATCATTAATATCACGGCGTTGGGCCGTAACAGACATTAATAAATGATGCTCAACTAACCAAGCCACCATATTACTGTCGTGCTTATTCATTTGATGTGACAAGCAAAAACTCAAGGCGTCTACAGCACCTAATTTAGCATGATCGCCACCACGGCCTTTGCCTATGTCATGGAAGAAACCTCCAAGGTAGAGCACCTCGGGTTTACGAATTTTCTGCACTATTTTACTGCACAAAGGAAACTTATGATTATGCTCTTTTTGACTAAACTGGTGTAAATTTTTAACCACTCGATAACTGTGCTCATCTACTGAGTATGCATGGAAAAGGTCAAATTGCATTTGTCCGGCAATATTACGCCACAGTGGTAAATATGAACTTAGAATACTATGCCTGTGCATTAGGGTTAAAGATAAACCTAAACCTCGAGGATGACGGATTATAGCCATAAACATACGGCGACACTCGGCATAATCGATTAATCCTGAAATTAATCGTCTACGCGCATTACGCATTAATCGCAGTGTATGCGAGTGTATGCCTTTAATACCAGGCTCTTGGGCAATGATTAAAAACATTTCAATCATTTTGACGGGACGCATAAAAATTCGGTCATTTCGAGTGTTGATGAGTTTATCAACGAGTTCGAAATCTTGATTAATAATACTAACGCTACTTTGTTCAGGCCTTTTAATAATAGCCTGTTCAAAATGTTGCAGTAGCATAGTATTTAACTCGGTCACACGTGCAATAATACGAAAGAAACGCTTCATCATACGCTCGACAGGAGCCTTACCTTCATCACCAAAGCCCATCATTTTTGCTACGTCTGCTTGGTAATCAAATAAAAGTCGGTTCTCACTTCTATCGGCAACAAAATGTAGCGCAAAGCGCATGCGCCATAGATAGTCTTGTGATTCTAATAATTCAAAAAATTCGTTGGGGTAGAGGTAGTTATGTTCAACCAACTCCTCAAAAGAGTCTGCGGAAAAGTGCCGTTTGGCCACCCAAGCAATAGTTTGAATATCACGTAAACCACCGGGGTTTGCTTTAAGGTTAGGTTCAAGGGTATAAGCTGCACCGCGGTATTGTTGATGTCGATTTTCTTGCTCTTTACATTTAGCGATAAAGAATTTTTCAGAGGTCCAAAAAATATCTTTATCAAGTAAAGGGACTAATTGCTGAGTAAGTGCTTCGTTACCGGCAATTTGTCTCATTTCCATTAAATTTGTAGCAACGGTGACATCTTTCACTGCTTGTCTTAAGCATTCTTTAATGGAGCGAACACTATGACCTATATCTAGTTTGATATCCCAAAGCTGGGTAATAAAGGTGGAGATTTTTTCTTCTAGATCTAAGTTAATATCTTCTTGTGTTAATAATAAAATATCAATGTCTGATTGCGGGTGTAATTCACCTCGTCCATAACCACCTACAGCGACTAAACTGATTTGATATTCATCAAGATGGTGCTGACACCAAAGTTTATTTAAAATAGCATCAACAAATACGGCACGAGCAGATAACAAGGCACTTATATCATTATCGATAAAAACATCTTTTAACCAATCTTTAAAAGATTGGCTTAATTGGCATATATCACGAGTAGATAAAAAATCAGCGCTTGAGGCTAAGTCTTCAATAAAGTGTGCTGGAACGATATGTTCTGATACGAATTGATTAGTCAAGTGCTTACCTTTTATCTGTTCATGTATGGTTTATCTAGGGTCTGTTGAACATTCGATATTGTTTTTACAACTGTTTTTTGAGTAGTACTTGCTTAGAGTGACTAGGCTATATACTACTCGCCGCGATTAAAACGCTTTACTCTCTTATAAAAGAGCCGAACAAAATTTAACCGCGAAAGATTAACAAACCCTAGTTGTGTAATTGTCGAGGAATTGTTTCTTCGTTACGCAGGGTTAAAATCTCACAGCCAGTTTTCGTTACAACAATTGTATGTTCCCATTGTGCGGATCTTTTACCGTCGGAGGTGTAAACAGTCCAGTTATCTGTTTTATCTAAAATAGTACTGGCTTTACCTAAGTTGACCATAGGCTCAATAGTAAAACACATGCCTACTTCCATCTTGGTTTTGTCATTGTTTTTATAATGAACAATTTGAGGCTCTTCATGAAACACTTTACCTATGCCATGACCACAGTATTCTTCAACAATAGAATATTTCCCTAAGCTATTTTTAGACTTTTTAGTGAATTTTTGAATAGTGGTACCAATCTCACCAAAGGTAGCGCCAGGTTTAACTTTTTTCAGTGCTAAATACAACGACTCTTGAGTGATACGACATAAGCGGCTATCTTCAGGTGAAACATCACCAATTAAAAACATTTTGCTGGTATCTCCATGGTAGCCATCTTTTATCACCGTAATATCAATATTAACAATATCACCATCGGCTAAAATTGTGTCATCAGGAATACCGTGGCAAACAACATGGTTTACTGAAGTACAAATTGACTTAGGAAAATCATGGTAATTTAGCGGCGCAGAAATAGCATTTTGTACTTTTTCGGTGTAATCGGCACATAAGGTATTCAACTCATCGGTAGTCATACCCGCTTTAACATGAGGTTCTATCATCTCTAAAACTTCTGAGGCTAATTTACCCGCAATACGCATTTTGGCAATTTCATCTTGGCTTTTTATAGTAATGGCCATTGGCTCTATCTCTTTAGGTTTACGCTAGTCGCAAGTTCTTTTTGCTACTTAGCTAATAATTAATTATAAATTCATCATGGATGATGAGAAACTTGCCAATAAGATAGCAAGTTAACTGTGCTTATTTAACTCTAATTTAATTGCATCGATAAAAACATCTGGATTTTTTAAATATAGACTGTGATCTAATAAAATCAGTTCATCATTTATTGCAAGTAATAGTGCAGGTATGGCTTGAGTGGCAATGATTTCTTGTAATGCATAAATCTCATGGACTTGTGCTTCAGCATCGGCAGTCAATTTTGTTTTGTTAAACACTTTTGCAGGTATCGATAATTTGAACTCATCAACGATGTCAGTCAAATCACTCTGTTCACTCAATTCATTTCCATTTGAAAAGTGTGCAACTTGTAAAGCATTTAATAATGCTAATGCTTGTTGTGGCGTTTTTCCCGCGGCCCAAGTCATTAGGTTTGCACACAAGGTTGAATCTTTTCCTTGTGCTAACTTCCCCATGTAATCAGGGGAAAAATTAACAGTAGATAGCTCTTTAACTTGTGAAACTTGTTTTTTAGTTATTATGTTTTCGCCATCGGCATCTGAAAAGTAGGCACAATGCCATAAATTCAGTATCACTTCAGGTAACGCTTTGTTTACCGCATTGACTAAAGGAGTTGTTGCATAACTCCACGGACAATGACTGTCATAAATGAAAAATAATTCTGCTGCCATTAGCTACTCTACAAAAGTTGATTGTTGGATTTAAAACGTGAATATCAGCTGATTTTAACTTGCCTTGCCATATTATCCCACCATAAATCGACATTTGGTGATAAATCATTTTTATCTCGCTTAAATCTCGTCTTTATGGTATAAAGTGCGGCGCTAAATTTTTAGTTAGTCAGTTTTGTCTTTTTAAATGCGACAAAAGGACCTAGCTTGGTTTAGTGACAATTTAAATCGACTATTTGAATAAGAGGCTTTCTAAGCTTTCTTTGACTTATAAGTCATTATTATAAACTCACATACATCTATTAAAGGTATACCGGGGTGCTCAGTTTTTGGCAATAAAGTCAAAGCGAAAGAGTCGTGTATATTGGGTGTATGAACGCTTAACCCCATAAAGGAAAGAAAAATGTCAAACGTTTCAATGCGCGATATGCTAAAAGCTGGTGTTCACTTCGGTCACAAAACACGTTACTGGAATCCTAAAATGAAGCCATTCATTTTTGGTGCTCGCGATAAAGTTCATATCATCAACCTTGAACAAACTGTTCCTATGTTCAATGATGCTCTTGCTTTTGTTAGCAATGTTTCATCGAAAAAAGGTAAAGTATTATTTGTTGGTACTAAACGTGCTGCAAGTGATGCTATCAAAGATGCTGCGATCAAATCTGACCAATTCTTCGTTAACCATCGCTGGTTAGGTGGAATGTTGACTAACTGGAAAACTGTTCGTCAATCAATCAAACGTCTTAAAGATTTAGAATCTCAAAGCACTGACGGTACTTTCGAAGCGTTAACTAAGAAAGAAGCGTTAATGCGTACTCGTGAAATGGAAAAACTTGATAAAAGTTTAGGTGGTATCAAAAACATGGGCGGCTTGCCTGACGTTTTATTTATCATTGATGCTGACCACGAGCACATTGCTATTAAAGAAGCGAACAACCTAGGTATCAAAGTGATTTCTGTTGTTGATACTAACTCAAACCCAGATGGAATTGATTTCATCGTGCCGGGTAACGATGATGCTATTCGCGCAGTAACCTTATACTGTGACGCAGTTGCTAACGCTGTAATTAACGGCCGTGAGCAAAATATCGTAGTACAAGCTGAAAAAGACGGTTTTGTTGAAGCTGAGTAATCTCGCTTAACAATACGTTTATTTTCTATTGCCGCAAAAGTACGCTTTTGTGGCAACTTATTTAATACTTATGCCCGTAATTTATTGAACCATAAATTCCGGGGATAACTGAAAACTGAGGAATTAACTCATGGCAATTACTGCTGCAATGGTTAAAGAATTACGTCAACGCACAGCTGCGGGCATGATGGATTGTAAAAAAGCGCTACAAGAAGCTGATGGTGATATGGAACTTGCGATTGAAAATATGCGTAAGAACGGCCAAGCAAAAGCGGCTAAAAAAGCAGGTAACATCGCTGCTGAAGGCGCAATTTTAATTAAAACTACTGATGGCATTGCCGCATTAGTTGAAGTTAACTGTCAAACTGATTTCGTAGCAAAAGATGATAACTTCTTAGGTTTTGCTAATGAAGTTGCTGATGCTGCACTTGCTTCAAAAGTAACAATCGAAGAGCTACAAGCACAATTCGAAGAAAAGCGTATTACGCTTGTGACTAAAATTGGTGAAAACATCAATATTCGTCGCGTAGAATATGTTGAAGGTGCTAACTTAGCATCATATAGCCATGGCGCTACTATCGGTGTTGTTGTTGCTGGTGAAGGTGATGCTGAAGCTCTTAAGCATATTGCTATGCACGTTGCTGCAAGTAAGCCTGAGTTCTTAACTCCTGATGACGTTCCTGCTGATGTTGTTGCCAATGAAAAGCGCATTCAAATTGAAATGGCGATGAACGAAGGCAAGCCTGAAGAAATCGCTGAGAAGATGGTTACAGGCCGCATGAAGAAATTTACAGGTGAAGTTTCTTTAACTGGTCAAGCTTTCATCATGGAACCTAAGAAAACTGTTGGTGTTATTCTTAAAGAGAAAGGTATCTCTGTTTCTAACTTCGTACGTTTAGAAGTTGGTGAAGGTATTGCGAAAAAAGAAGAAGATTTTGCTGCTGAAGTAGAAGCACAAATTGCTGCTGCTAAAGCCTAATTCTTCTTATTTGAATGACTAACTTCGTTGCATTTACTTTTCTACTTAGTTACATATAGCTATATGAGCCTAAGTTGAAAAAGTTCAAACGTCTTGTTCTTTATTCAATTAAATTGAATTATCGAAAAACGTCTACCTAGGTAGGCGTTTTTTTATGCCATAAGTTTAATATTTGTATAATAAAATAGAGTTTTTTCAGTTTTGACTATCGTGTCTGCGCTAAACGTATTAAAATAGCCGCGGTCTTTTGACCTCGGCTTTTTTTGTGCTTCAATTTTATTACTTTAACCGCGACAGGAATTTTCCCTATGACAACCAATCCAAAACCTGCTTATCGACGAATTCTATTAAAACTCAGTGGTGAAGCACTGATGGGTGACGAGGGTTTTGGTATCGATCCAAAAGTACTTGATCGTATGGCTCAAGAAATAAAAGAGCTGGTTGAAATGGGCATCCAAGTTGGTCTAGTTATTGGTGGAGGCAATTTATTTCGCGGTGCTGGTTTAGCCGAAGCCGGAATGAACCGCGTTGTAGGCGACCAAATGGGCATGCTTGCTACCGTAATGAACGGCTTAGCAATGCGTGATGCACTACATCGCGCTTTTGTAAATACTCGTTTAATGTCTGCTATTGATTTAGCGGGTGTATGTGAGCGTTATAATTGGGCAAATGCTATAAGCTTATTAAAATCTGGCCGCGTCGTGATTTTCTCTGCGGGTACAGGGAATCCATTTTTTACTACTGATTCTGCTGCTTGTTTACGTGGGATAGAAATTGAAGCGGATGTGGTCTTAAAGGCAACTAAAGTAGATGGGATTTATTCAGAAGATCCAGTTAAAAACCCTGAAGCAGAGCTTTATAGCGAGTTAAGCTATGATGAAGTGCTTGATAAAGAATTAAAAGTGATGGACCTAGCTGCCTTTACATTAGCGCGAGATCATAATATGCCGATTCGCGTATTTAACATGAATAAACCAGGTGCGTTGAAATCTGTCATTATGGGCGGTAGTGAAGGTACTGTAATTACAAACAAGTAACGTTTTGATACTTAAGCCAAAGCTAATTACTATTTAGACAAGGTGAAATAAATTTCGGCTTAAGTTAACTTGATAATATTAGGAATAATAATCGTGATAGATGAAATAATTGAAGATGCTCAAGACCGTATGGGCAAAAGTATTGAAGCTTTAAAAAGCAGTTTGACTAAAATCAGAACTGGCCGTGCTCATGCCTCATTATTAGATAATATTGTCGTTGAGTATTACGGTATGGATACCCCTTTAAACCAAGTCGGTAATATATCGGTGCCAGATGCACGTAATCTTTCAATTACTGTATTTGATAAAGGTATGATTTCTGCTGTTGAAAAAGCTATTATGAAGTCTGACCTAGGTTTGAACCCACAATCCAATGGCACCTTGATTCGTATTCCATTACCGCCACTTACTGAAGAGCGTCGTAAAGACCTTGTGAAAGTTGTTCGTGGTGAGGCTGAAGGCGGTAAAGTTGCTATTCGTAATATTCGTCGTGACGCAAACTCTGACTTTAAGAGCTTATTAAAAGAAAAAGAGATCAGTGAAGATGAACATCATCAAGCTGAAGATTCAATTCAAAAAATCACTGATGTTTATGTCAAGCAAGTTGATGAAGTACTTGAGAAAAAAGAAACTGAATTAATGGAAATATAAGTTAGTCTATTAAAATAACGCCATGTTACTTATATGAGTCAACGGGCGTTTTTTCTTAATAGCGATTATCCCCATGCCATTGAAGGGCACGCTACCTTATACATCTAGGTCGGTGGAGGGGATATAAATTTAATGACTTAAATAATTAATGGAAAATTGTTAAGTGGATAACTTTTAAGTGGAAAATACCGAAGTCTTAGCTGAACAAGCTGATAATAAAAACACTCCTCAACATGTTGCTATCATCATGGATGGTAATGGTCGTTGGGCGCAGCTTCAAGGTAAAGGGCGAGTAGCAGGGCATAAGGCTGGCGTAGAATCAGTGCGGGCTGTTGTTGCTAGTGCACGAAAATCTAATGTTAAAGCGTTAACTCTTTTTGCTTTTAGTAGTGAAAATTGGCAACGTCCAGCAAAAGAAGTTAGTGTGTTAATGGATTTGTTTATGTACGTATTAACTAAAGAAGTTAAACGATTACATAAGCATAATATTCGCTTTCAAGTCGTAGGAGACTTAAGTCGGTTTTCTGATAAATTACAGAAAAATATTGCCAAGTCGGAGCAATTGACTGCAGGTAATACTGGTTTGGTTTTATCCATTGCAGCTAACTATGGCGGTCGATGGGATATTGCTCAAGCAGCAAAAAAACTAGCAAGCGATGTTCAACAAGGTACTATTTCACTTGATGATATCAATGAAGAAACGCTTAATGAACATACCTGTTTAGCTAACCTCCCTACATTAGATCTGCTTATCCGAACTGGTGGAGACTTCCGTATTAGCAACTTCCTTTTATGGCAAGCAGCTTATGCAGAGCTTTATTTTACCGACATTTTATGGCCAGACTTTAATGAAAAACAATTTGAAGAAGCAATAAACTGCTTTGATCGGCGTGAACGACGATTTGGCAAAACCGGTGAGCAGGCGAGAAACGAAAAAATATAGTAGTAAATAATAAAACAAAGAAAGTCTCAGTCAGAAAAATATAACTAATAACAGTAAGCCGAGTAAAGTGCTCCGAGCTTACCTGACTAACCATTAGTCCATTACAACTATCTACTAAAATAAAAGGGTAGCCCTTGTTAAAACAACGAATTATAACGGCTTTAATCTTAGCACCAGCCGCAATTTCCGCTATTTTCTATTTACCTATTACTTACTTTGCCACACTTCTCATGGTTATTATCGCTATAGGCGCGTGGGAGTGGGCCCGCTTTATGGGCATAACTAATACATTACAACGTTTAGCATATGCTGCAGTGACCACTATGCTAGTGGCTCTGTTATGGTTTTTATTACCTGTAGATGATTCATGGTTTCTTGTCTCAGGCGTACAGCATGAGATTACCTCAATACTTTGGTTAGGTGTTATGTGGTGGCTGTTTGCTGCAGTGTTAATGCTTTCATATCCAAAATCAAATGTTTTTTGGGCTAAAAACAACTTCATCATTGCAGTGTTTGGTTGGCTAACTCTAGTGCCTACTTGGCTTGCGTTTATGGTTTTGCGTACAAACAACTATATGATAGATGAGTTCCAGGGTGCGCAATTGTTGATGTACTTATTTATGCTGGTCTGGAGCGCTGATGTAGGAGCCTATTTTGTTGGTAAATCATTTGGTAAGCATAAACTTATGCCTAATGTTAGTCCGGGGAAAACAATTGAAGGTTTTTTAGGTGGCGTCATTTGTGCTGCAATTCTAACCGTGGTAGTTGGTCTATCTTTAGAATGGACTAGTGAGCGCTATATAACGGCTTTATTAGTTACCTTGTTGATCACAACTATATCTGTTTTAGGTGATCTAACTGAAAGTATGTTTAAACGTCAAGCGGGTGTAAAAGATAGTGGTACTATACTGCCCGGTCACGGCGGGATTTTAGATAGAATTGATAGTTTAACGGCAACTGCACCTGTTTTTGCTCTTTGTTACCTATTGCTTGCTTGATCATATTTTAATTTTCTAGCATTTCGATAAATTAATTGGGGTAGATGCGTGTCTAAACGTCAACTTTGTATTTTAGGTTCAACGGGCTCTATAGGTTGTAGCACTCTCGATGTAGTGCGACTTCACCCTGATAGGTTTCAAGTCATTAGTTTAGCTGCTCATACTAACGTTGATGCAATGCTTGAACAATGCCTTGAGTTCAAACCTCAGCAAGTGGTACTCGTTTCCAGTGAACATGCTGCTTTGCTTTCTCAAAGGCTCAATGACGCTAATGTAAATGATATTAGCGTACTTTGTGGTGAACAAGCTTTAATTGATATAGCCAAGTGTCCAGCATCCGATACAGTGATGGCTTCTATTGTCGGAGCTTCTGGGTTGATGCCAACGTTAGCAGCAGTTAATGCCGGTAAACGTGTTCTTTTAGCAAATAAAGAAGCCTTAGTGACATCTGGCGCCATTTTTATGGCTGCGGTAAAAGCTTCCGGTGCACAATTGTTACCCATCGATAGTGAACACAATGCCATATTTCAATGTTTACCTTCAGGACAACAAGATGAAATAGGTGAATGCCAACTTTTATCCAATGGCATCAGTAAAATATTGCTCACTGGATCTGGCGGGCCTTTTAGAACAAGAGCTATAGATACACTAGAATCAGTGACTCCTTCACAAGCATGTAAGCATCCTAACTGGGATATGGGTCGAAAAATATCAGTTGATTCAGCCACTATGATGAATAAAGGTCTTGAGTTTATCGAAGCTAAATGGCTTTTCAATGTTGAGGCTGAAGATATACAAGTGGTACTACACCCTCAAAGTACGATACATTCAATGGTGCAATATAAAGACGGCTCGGTTATCGCTCAAATGGGCAACCCTGATATGCGTACGCCCATTGCTCATGCATTAAGTTTTCCTGAACGGATTGAGTCAGGAGTCCCCCCGCTAGACTTTTTTAATACGCCATCTTTTGAATTTCAGCAGGTAGATTTTTTAAGGTACCCCAACTTAAAGTTGGCTATAGATGCCTGTAAACAAGGACAAGCGGCTTGTACTGCGCTAAATGCGGCTAATGAAATAGCGGTCGCTGCATTTTTAGACGAAAAAATAAAATTTACCGATATATTTAAAATAAATGAAACTTCTGTGAATAAATTTGTCTCACAACAGGTGGGTAATATTAATGAGGTCATCGCTCTTGATAAGCAAGTGCGGAAATTTGCACAATCCTTATTAGCTGAATTTAATACGAATGGACGTCTGTAATGCGTAAGGGTAATAAGTAACATGGTTGATTTTTTATGGAACCTAACATCTTTTGTTATTGCTTTGGGTATTTTAGTCACGGTACATGAATATGGTCATTTTTGGGTCGCAAGGAAAAATGGGGTAAAAGTTGAACGATTCTCTGTGGGCTTTGGTCGAGCATTATGGCGAAAAACGGGAAAAGATGGCACTGAGTATGTTTTGGCTATGATACCTCTTGGTGGCTATGTCAAAATGCTAGATGAGCGTGTTGATGATGTTCAACCTGAAGATAAAGATAAAACCTTTAACAATAAAACGGTTTACCAACGCATAGCCATTGTGGCCGCTGGGCCTATGGCCAACTTTATCTTTGCCTTGTTTGCTTTTTATCTAATGTTCCTAATTGGTGTACCCAGTGTAAAGCCTGTTATTGGGCAAATCGCACCCAGTTCAATAGCCGGCCAAGCGCACTTAGTTGAGGGTAGTGAGATAGTAAGTGTTTCTGGTAACACTACACGTGACTGGCAAGATGTTAATCTGGCACTTATTGCTGAAATCGGCAGTGAAAAGATTGAATTTAAAACTAAAAGTGATGGCAGTCAATACGTAAAAACTTATGTGTTAGACACAACAAATTGGCATTTTTCTCCAGAAAAGACTTCAGCATTAGCTAGTTTAGGTATTACCCCTTTCAGACCGAAAGTACATAACGAATTAGCTGTCGTCGTAGATGAAAGCCCAGCAGCAATAGGCGGCTTATTAGTTGGAGATAAATTAGTTGCTGTTGGTGACATCCAAACAGCTGATTGGTTAACGTTCGCCAAAGAAATTAAACTATTTCCAGAACAAGAGGTCCTAATAACCATCAACCGTAATGACGAACTGTTAACTTTACCGGTAATACCTAACAGTATTGAGCAATCAGGCAAAAAAGTTGGTTATATTGGTGTTGCACCTAAAGCAGATGCTTGGCCGAAAACATTGTTAATAGAATTAAGTTATGGCCCGATTGATGCGATAAATGAAAGTGCACAACGAACCTGGAATTTGACCACTTTAACGTTCAGTATGATTGGTAAACTTATTACTGGTGATGTTTCTGTTAAAAATTTAAGTGGTCCAATTGGAATTGCGCAAGGTGCAGGAAGCAGTGCAGAGCATGGTTTTGTATATTTTCTAGGCTTTTTAGCCTTAATTAGTATTAATTTGGGAATAATTAACCTTTTACCGCTTCCAGTACTTGATGGCGGGCACTTACTCTATTATGTTATAGAGCTTTTTACAGGGAAAGAAGTGCCGACAAAAGTACAAGAGGCAGGATTTAAATTTGGAGCATTGGCTCTATTAATGTTGATGGCTATTGGTTTGTTCAACGATTTTAGTCGAGTTTTAGGTTAAACAGATTAAAAATTTCACTGCTTGTTAGGCTACTTGAAACGTCTGGCATGTGTAGTTAACGGTTTAATAAAAAGAAGTAACGAAGTTTATAATTTATGATCATGAAAAAAATTGCCTTTGCCCTCTTATTAGGCGCACTAGGAGCATCAACACAAAATGCACAAGCTGGAACAGGCTTTCAAGTTAAAGACAGTAAAGTTAAAGGTCTTCAACCGGTAGTATTAGGTACACCAGTACCCAACGCTCAAGCTGCACCAAGCTTTCAAGTTGAAGACATCGAAGTTAAAGGTCTACAGCGTGTTGCCTTAGGCGCAGCATTAACTCATATCCCTTTCAATGTTGGTGATAAGCTCAACGACTTTCGAATTTCACAATCGATAAAGGCTTTGTATCAAGCAGGGCACTTTAATGATATTCGGGTTTATCGTGATGGTAATCGCCTTGTGTATCGCGTCAGAGAACGAGAAACAATAAGTGAAATAATTTTTGATGGTAATAGCGATCTTAAAGACGAGCAGTTAAACGAAAGTCTTGATGGCAGTAACATACGGGTGGGCGAGACTCTTGACCGTACTGTTATCTCAGGCATCGAAATGGGTTTAGAGAACTTTTATCATAGTGTCGGTAAATATAATGCAAAAGTTACCGCTAAGATTACCCACTTACCAAGAAATAGAGTTAATTTAGAGTTCACTTTTGTAGAAGGTGATTCTGCTTCTATAAAGCAAATTAATATTGTCGGCAATGAGGTCTTTTCTGATAGCGAAATATTGGACAAGATCGAGCTAACGTATGATTCGCCATGGTGGGATTTTATGGCGCAAGATAGATATCAGAAGCAAACGTTACAAGGAGATATGGAAACAATAAACAGTTACTATCTCAATCGTGGCTATTTACGCTTTAAAGTTGACTCTACTCAAGTATCGATGACACCTAATAAAGAAGCGGTATATATTGCCCTTAATGTGAGTGAAGGTGACACTTATAAAGTTAGTGAAGTTGATTTTGTCGGTGATATGGCTGGTTTTGAAAGTACTATTCGTGCTATCAACCCACTGCAAGCAGGTGAATTATATAACGGCGCTGAGGTAACTTATACTGAAGAAGTTATCAGTAAATTTCTTGGACGTTATGGTTATGCTTACCCTAAAGTAACAACTAGACCCGAAATTAATGATGAAGACAATACCGTTAAACTGTCAATTTCAGTTGATCCCGGAAAGCGAGTTTATGTTAACCGGATAAACTTTACCGGTAATCATGTTACTGCTGATAGTGTGTTACGTCGAGAAATGCGACAAATGGAAGGTGCTTGGTTATCTAATGGTGTGGTTGAGTCTTCAAAGTCTTGGCTAATGCGATTGCCTTACATGGAGACTGTTGAGTTTGAAACTAAGCAGATAGAGGGAGAAGATGATTTAGTTGACATCGACTTTACTGTTAAAGAGCAAGCGTCGGGTTCATTTAATGCAGGTATCGGTTACGGCTCTGAAACAAAGTTAAGTATCAATGCCGGTATACAACAAAATAATTTCCTAGGAACCGGTAATCAACTCGGTTTTAATATAGCTAAAAACTATTATCAAAAAAGTGCCACTGTTTCATATACCGACCCTTACTTTACCGTTGATGCAGTTTCGCTTGGTGGCCAAATCTATTACAGTGAATACGATGCCGGCAATGCCAATATGGTTGAATATAATAATAAAACCTTTGGTTTAGGGCTTAACTGGGGTTTTCCTGTTAACGAATATCTACGTTTAAATTTTGGTGTTGGTTGGAAGTATAACCAAATATCACAGTTACAAGCGTATGACCAAATTCAAAATTTTTACGATATCTATGCTGATCCTAATGATCCTGATGGACAATTAGCTTTTAAAACCTTGGACTTAAATGCAGGTTTATCGAGAAGCACATTAAACCGAGGTACCTTCCCAACGGCAGGCTCACAGCAACGACTTAATGTTAAAATGACTTCGCCAAAATCTGATCTACAATATTTTAAAGTAAATTATGATGCTAAATTTTATTTCCCATTAACACGTAGTCAAAAGTGGTCATTCTTAACACGTATACAATTTGGCTATGCTAATGGTTATGGAACAGTTGATGGTAATGACCAATTACTACCTTTCTGGGAGAATTTTAGTGCCGGTGGTGCAGATACTTTACGTGGCTTTGAAAATAATACCATTGGCCCTCGCGCGATTTATAGAAGCCCACAAAAAATCCCTGGAGGCTGTTGTTTAGGGCCTGATAATGATTCTATTGGCATATCACAAAGTTCTGTCGGTGGTAATGCGATGGCGCTTGCCGGCTTAGAATTGATCGTACCAACACCTTTTTTAGATGAAAGTTACTCAAACAGCGTACGGACAAGTCTTTTTGTCGATGCGGGTAATGTTTGGGATACAGAATTTAATTTGGAGAGTTATGAGGATTTGGCACCGTATGAATATGATAAAATTGATGATTTTTCAGATCCAAGTCGTTTTCGTAGCTCTGCGGGTTTATCTATCCAGTGGTTATCACCCATGGGACCAATGATTTTCAGTTTTGCTAAATCAATTCGAGAAGAAGAAGGTGATGATTCATCATTCTTTAGCTTTAATATCGGAAAAACATTTTAAATTTTTAAAATGTAGATTTTTATCTGCATAAAATAAATTAATCTTGCTATATTGTCCGACTAAAATATTTATCCGTATTAATAGCAAGTAATAAATAATAATTAAAGGGGAAGAACATTGAATAAAGTTATCAAGACTATGGTTATGGGCGTAGCAGCATCAGGTATGTTATTAGCTAGTTCAGCTATGGCTGCAGATCAAAAAATTGCCGTAGTAAATTTTCAAGAAGTGATGGGTAAAATACCGCAAACAGCGGCATTGATGCAGAGCTTAGAAGCAGAGTTTAAAGACGAAAAAGCGATTATTACCCAGCTAGAAAAAGATATTAAATATTATCAAGAAAAGCTAAAGCGTGATGGTTCATTAATGAGTCAAAAAGAAAAAGACGAGTTAAATGTAAAAATTAAATCTCTATTTCAAGAGTACCAAGTAAAAGGTAAAGCTTTGCAAGAAAAAGCAAGCCAACGTCAAAACCAAGAAACAAATAAAATCATAGCTTTAGTACGTCAAGCTGTCGATAACATCGCAGTTAAAGAAGATTATGATTTTGTACTTTCTCAACAGGCCGTTGTTTATGCTAAACCTGATGCGAGTATTACTGATATTGTTGTAGAGCATGTTAGCAAGCTTAAATAAGCAGCTACTCATTATTACCACTGTTAATCATAAAGATAAGTCGCGCTAAAAGGCACTAATATGACGTACACATTGGCTGAGATATCACTCAAGCTAGAAGCAAGATTGATAGTGCCAGCGGGACTTGATCAATCAAAAGAAGCATTGGTTCAAATAAATAGCATAGCAACGTTAGCTAATGCTACTGCTGGGCAAATAGCTTTTCTTTCGAATAGTAAATATCAACAACAACTAAGCGCTACCAAGGCCAGTGCAGTTATAGTGTCCCCGGATGCTGTAGATGCGTGCCCTGTGAGTGCCATTGTTATGGACAATCCATACATGGGTTATGCGATATTAGCTAATTTATTAGATAGTACCCCTAAGGTTGCTTGTGGGATCCACCCAAGTGCTGTAATAGCCGATAATGTTACCATAGGTGAAAATGTTAATATTGGCGCCAATGCAGTTATTGAATCAGGTGTTCAATTAGCTGACAATGTTAGTATTGGTGCTGGTTGTTTTATTGGTCAGGCAGTTAAGATTGGTGAAGCGACTACGCTTTGGGCAAATACTACAATCTATCACCAAGTTGAAATTGGCCAACACTGCTTAATTCAAGCTAATACTGTTATTGGCTCAGATGGATTTGGCTATGCGCCAGTTAAGGGTCAGTATAAGTGGCACAAAATCCCACAGCTTGGCAGTGTCATTATTGGTAACCATGTCGAAATAGGTGCTAGTACCACCATTGATCGGGGTGCTCTTGATAATACTGAAATTCGTGACGGTGTGATTTTAGATAATCAAATTCAAATTGCTCATAATGTTATCGTAGGTGAAAATACAGCTATGGCCGCCTGTAGTGTTATTGCGGGTAGTACAGTTATAGGAAAAAACTGTACTATCGCTGGTTTGGTTGGCATTAATGGTCATATCACTATTGTTGATAACTGTGTCTTCACAGGAATGGCTATGGTGACAAAAGATATTAATTCTGCAGGTGTTTATTCTTCTGGTATGCCAGTAGCACCAAATAAAGAATGGAATAAGACTAATGCTAGAGTTAAACGACTCGATAGTCTGACTAAACGAGTGAAAGAGTTAGAGAAATTACTCCCTAATAACTAGCTATTACCCCCACCAATGCGTAAAATACGCCAAAGTCTTTTCTGTCTCTCAAGACACTACTGATGTAAATATAGTAAAAGATTAGCTAATTTATTTAGCTAATCTTGCTAGTTAACAAGGAATATCCATTTGGAAACTGTAAAAAAACCAATCGATCTTAACGAAATCAAAACCTTGATACCTCACAGATATCCGATGTTATTAGTTGATAAGGTTGTTGACCACGAGCCAGGTAAATCGTTACATGCAATTAAAAATGTCACGATAAACGAGCCTGTTTTTACCGGTCATTTTCCAGAGTTGGCTATTTTTCCTGGTGTTTTGATTTTAGAAGCATTAGCACAAGCAACCGGGATTTTGGGCTTTAAAAGCACAGAAGGACGGGAGGAAAATGAAATGTATTTATTCGCCTCAATAGATAAAGCAAAATTTAAAAAAACAGTTTTACCTGGCGATACCATGCACTTACACGTTGAGTTTATTAAAGAACGCCGAGGTATGTGGAAATTCTATGGTGAAGCCCGAGTTGATGGCAAAGTGGTTTGTAGTGCCGATTTAATGTGTGCGCGCCGAGCGTTGTAACAAAAGACAAATTATCCATTAGAAGATTTAAACTATGATTCATCCCCAAGCTATTATTGAACCAGGTGCTGTTATTGGCAACAATGTTTCCATAGGTCCATGGACTTTTATTGCCAGTAACGTTGTTATTGGTGATAACTGTGAAATTAAATCCCATGTGGTTATTAATGGCCCGACACGTATTGGTAAAGGCAATCGCATATTTCAATTCGCCAGTATTGGTGAAGATTGCCAAGATCTTAAATACGATAATGAACCAACAGAGTTGATTATTGGCGACAACAATACTTTTCGTGAATCTTGTACTGTTCACCGTGGCACTATTCAAGATAATAGCCTTACCCAAATCGGTAGCAATAATTTATTTATGGCTTATGCCCATGTTGCCCACGATTGTATTGTAGGTAGTCACTGTATATTTGCAAACAATGCATCTATCGCGGGTCATGTTCATGTTGGCGATCATGCTATAATTGGTGGCATGGTTGGTGTACATCAATTTTGTCATATTGGCGCCCACAGCTTTATTGCTGGTAATGCCTTAATACTTAAAGATGTTCCTGCCTATGTTATGGCTTCAGGTCAACCGGCAAAACCTTTTGGTTTAAATAGCGAAGGTTTAAAACGTCGTGGTTTTGATAAAGAAACTATATTGACTATTAAACGCGCTTATAAAGTCTTATACCGTCAGGGACTATCCGTTGATGAAGCGTTAATTGCTATCAGCGAAATGCCTGCACAATCAGCAGAGTTGCAAGCATTTTGTGATTCAATCAAAACATCTAACCGCGGCATCATTCGTTAACCCAATACACTAATCTAGTGCCTTTAATACTAGTACCTCTAATACCAGTGCCGTTATTTATATTAACGTTAATACTAGTAACGTTAATATAAATAACATTAGGTTAGGCACTATTAACTTTAAGTACCTTTAACGCCTATGACTGCTCAGAATCAAAACGATCATCAAGAAACAGTATTTGCAATTGTGGTTGGTGAACATTCAGGTGATACACTCGGCGCAGGCCTGATAACCTCATTACGCCAATCACACCCAAATGCAAAATTTGTTGGCATTGGCGGGCCCAAAATGCAGGCCTTAGGTTTTGAAAGCCTATTTGCCATGGACGAGCTTTCAGTTATGGGCCTAGTCGAAGTACTTGGTCGCATCCGCCGTCTATTACATGTTCGCAAAACACTCATTGATTTTTTTACTATCAATAAACCTGATGTATTTATTGGTATTGATGCCCCCGATTTTAATATTGGTCTTGAGTTAAAGCTTAAATCACAAGGTATTAAAACCGTTCATTATGTTAGTCCTTCAGTTTGGGCTTGGCGGGAAAAACGTATTTTTAAAATAGCCAAAGCAACTGATATGGTCTTAGCTTTGTTACCCTTTGAAAAAGCCTTTTATGATAAACACAAGGTTCCTTGTACTTTTGTTGGTCACCCTCTTGCTGACGACATACCTATGCACAGTGATAAATCTCTGGCAAGAGACAAGCTTGGTTTAGCGCAGAATAAAAAAATTCTCGCGCTGATGCCTGGCAGTCGTGGTGGTGAACTAGAACGTTTACTAGGCGATTTCTTTGAAAGTGCTAAACAATTACAAGCACAAGACAGCGAATTAATTTTTGTCGCGCCTATGATAAGTGAGCAGCGCGCAGAGCAGTTTAAGACTCTTAAAACCGAACTCGCCCCTGACTTACCCGTGACTGTTATCCTTGATAAAACTCAAGAGGTAATGGCGGCCAGTGATTGTTTGTTAACTGCTTCAGGTACGGTTACTTTAGAAGCGGCTTTAATCAAGCGCCCCATGGTTATCTGTTATAAGTTTAGTCCGGTAACCTTCTTTTTAGGTCGTTGGTTGGTTAAACTAAAGTGGTTTTCTTTGCCTAACTTATTAGCAAACAAATCATTAGTACCTGAATTATTGCAAAAGGATGTGTGCCCTGACAATATTGTGCCTTTAATTAAAGAGCGCCTATATCAAGATCAAAGCCAACTGAATGACAGTTATAATAATATTCATCAACAGCTTAAATGTGACGCAAGTAAACAAGCAGCCAAAGCGGTACTTGATGTTTTATCGAGTAAACTTTAGTAATTAGCATCTAGTAATAAAATATAAGAATACCTTATCTCGAATAAATAATGGTGAACAAATAATATGGCGTCTAAGCAAACTTTTCCTGATTTTGAATACCCGGTAGCCTTTTGTATTGTAGGGGTTGATGAAGTCGGTCGTGGCCCTTTGGTCGGAGATGTAGTTACCGCGGCAGTTATTTTAGATCCCGACAACCCCATTGAAGGCTTGATGGATTCAAAAAAATTGTCAGAAAAAAAGCGTGCCTTGTTATCTATTGAAATAAAGGAAAAGGCAGTCGCTTGGTCAATTGGCCGAGCAAGTCCACAAGAGATTGACACCTTAAATATTTTACACGCCACTATGCTTGCCATGCAGCGCGCAGTAGTTGGGCTGAGTGTTGAGCCTGATTTTGTACTCGTCGATGGTAATCGTTCTCCGACATTTTTAAGTGCTATCAGTGGAACTGAGCAACAAAGTGCTAAGATCGCAAGCCAAGCAGTGGTTAAAGGTGATGCCCGCGTTGCAGAAATAAGCGCAGCTTCTATTATTGCTAAAGTAGCTCGCGATAATGAAATGATTGCTCTAGATAAACTCCATCCTGAATATGGTTTTGCTAAACATAAAGGCTATCCAACCAAGTTGCATTTAGAAAAAATTATTGAGCATGGCGTACTTGACTGCTATCGACAAAGTTTTAAACCAGTAGCGAGAGTATTAGGTACTTACCATGACTGATAGTATGACTGAAACAGTGGCCGATGAAATATTCAAAGAAGATGAGCCCATCGCTTTTGTGCCTCCCAAATTTATCCACTTACGCGTGCATAGTGATTTCTCTATGTGTGATGGTCTTAAGAAAGTTAAGCCTATCATAGCTAAAGCTGTTGAGCTCAATATGCCAGCACTTGCTTTAACTGACCAAACTAATTTATGCGGTCTGGTTAAGTATTATCATGCAGCTCATGGCGCAGGAATTAAGCCTATTATTGGCTGTGATTTTTGGGTGAAAAGTGAAGAGTTAGAAGATGAGTTATCACGCATCGTCGTGCTTACCACCAACAATGTTGGTTATAAAAATATAACTGAACTTATCTCCAAAGCTTATATGCGTGGCCACGTACAAAATAAAGCCGTTATTAATAAGCAATGGTTGATTGAGTTTAAAGAAGGTTTAATCATTCTCTCTGGTGGTCGAGAAGGTGATATTGGCAAAGCCTTACTAAAAGGTAATACTGAACTTGTTACTGAGATGGTTCGATTTTACCAACAACATTTTGACCGCTGCTTCTTCCTTGAGTTAATCAGAACGGGTCGTCAAGATGAAGAAAATTACATCCATCTTGCTGTTTCACTCGCTGAACAAGAAAACTTGCCCGTGGTTGCCACCAATGAGGTGATGTTCCTTACTCCTGATAATTTTGATGCGCATGAGATCCGTGTCGCTATCCATGACGGCTTTACTCTAGATGATAAACGTCGTCCTAAGCGATATAGCTCTGAGCAATACTTACGTAGTGAAGAGGAGATGTGCGAGCTATTTAGCGACATCCCTGAAGCGTTAGCTAATAGTGTCGAAATTGCTAAGCGTTGTAATGTTACTGTCACTCTAGGTGAATATGTCTTACCTGATTTTCCAACGGAAGGTTTGGAGATAAATGACTTTTTTATTAAGGTTTCTGAAAAAGGTTTAGAGAAACGCCTTGACCAATTATTCGACCGCCAAGCCGATGACTTTGCCCAAATAAGAGCGCCGTATGACGAACGCTTGAAAATTGAGCTAGAAGTTGTCAATAACATGGGCTTCCCTGGTTATTTCTTGATTGTAATGGAGTTCATCCAGTGGAGTAAAGATAACAATATACCCGTTGGACCTGGCCGAGGCTCTGGTGCAGGATCTCTTGTTGCTTATGCACTAGATATTACTGATCTTGATCCTCTTGAATATGATTTACTTTTTGAACGATTCTTAAACCCTGAACGTGTTTCCATGCCTGATTTCGATATCGATTTTTGTATGGATAGGCGTGATGAGGTTATCGACCATGTTGCTGAGCTTTATGGCCGTGATGCAGTATCACAAATTATTACCTTTGGTACCATGGCAGCGAAAGCGGTAATTCGAGATGTGGGCCGTGTCTTGGGTCACCCCTATGGTTTTGTTGACAGAATTTCAAAACTTATTCCACCAACACCAGGTATGACCTTAGCTAAAGCCTTTGAAGAAGAGCCTAAGTTACCTGAAATTTATGCACAAGATAGTGAGGTTAAAGACCTCATTGATATGTGTCGCATCCTTGAAGGTACCACTCGTAATGCCGGCAAACATGCCGGTGGTGTTGTTATTTCACCGACCACGATTACCGATTTTGCCCCGCTTTATTGTGATGATGAAGGCAAGAACCCTGTTACCCAGTTTGATAAAAACGACGTAGAAGATGCCGGCTTAGTTAAATTCGATTTCTTAGGACTGAGAACGTTAACAATTTTACAATGGGCCATAGAAATGGCCGATGCAAAATTGCTTAAAGCGGGTAAAGAGCCGATTGATATTACCAAAATCAATCTAGAGGATAAGGCAAGTTTTAAATTATTACTTTCCTCGAAAACGACTGCCGTATTCCAGCTAGAATCTAGTGGCATGAAATCGCTAATTGATAAATTAAAGCCAGATTGCTTTGAAGATATTATCGCATTGGTTGCCTTATTCCGCCCTGGTCCGTTGCAATCAGGCATGGTTGACAACTTTATTGAACGTAAACATGGTCGTGAAGAAGTTAGTTACCCAGATGAAACGTGGCAGCATATTGATTTAAAACCTGTATTAGAGCCGACTTACGGTATTATCTTGTATCAAGAGCAAGTAATGCAAATTGCGCAGGTACTTGCTGGTTATTCACTCGGTGGAGCAGATATGCTTCGTCGTGCAATGGGTAAGAAAAAACCTGAAGAAATGGCTAAGCAGCGAGCTGGCTTTGAAAAAGGCGCTATTGATCGTGGTGTTGATGGCGAGCTAGCGATGAAAATCTTCGATTTAGTGGAGAAATTCGCCGGTTATGGTTTTAACAAGTCTCACTCTGCCGCTTATGCGTTAGTTTCTTATCAAACGTTATGGATGAAAACGCATTTCCCTGCACCATTTTTGGCTGCCGTTATGTCGGCTGATATGGATAACACTGAAAAAATTGTTACCTTAGTTGATGAGTGTGGCAATATGGATATTGATTTATTGCCACCGGATGTTAATGCTGGTCAATATAAATTTACAGTTAATGAAGACGATCAAATTGTTTACGGAATTGGCGCCGTTAAAGGTGTCGGTGAAGGTCCTATTGAAGCTATTATTGCTGCGCGTCTAGCCGGTGGACCTTTCACTGACCTATTTGATTTTTGTGCGCGTCTTGATCTTAAAAAGACCAACAAGCGTATTTTACAAAAACTGATTAAATCCGGGGCAATGGACAGTTTAGGTCCTAAATACGAGCCAGGAAAAGCCAAAAATCAAGGGGCTAATCGTGCCGCGCTTTTTGAAACCTTACCAGAGGCCATTAAAGCTGCGGAACAACATGCCAAAGCAGAATCGTTAGGGCAAAATGATTTATTCGGCTTAATTAATGATGAAGAAACTGACTCGAGGCAGAGTTTTAAAGAAGTAAAAGCTTGGGCTGAAGAGGTTTGGTTAGATGGAGAAAAGGAAACTTTAGGACTTTATTTAACCGGTCATCCAATAAATCGCTATTTAAGTGAAATAAAAAAATATTCTTCAAGTCGCCTTGTTGGCATGCAACCAACGGGTCGAGATAGACAGGCTGTGGCGGTTGGTTTAGTTATTGGCGTACGCGTACTCGTCAATAAACGCGGGCGTCGCTGGGCATTAGTTACCTTAGATGATAAGAGTGCTCGTATGGATATCCGCCTCTTTCCAGATGACTATGATCGGTTCTCAGAGCTGCTGGTAAATGATGCTATTTTGGTTTGTAGCGGACAGGTCAGCTTTGATGATTATTCAGGTGGTAATACAATGACTGCTCGGGATATAATGACGGTCACAGATGCGCGAGAAAATTATCTTAGCTCTATCGATGTTCAAGTCGATAACAGCTTGATACCCGATGATTTTATCGAACAGTTTTCTCAGGTGTTAACGCCTTATAAAGAAGGTACCTGTCCGGTGAGAGTATTTTATCAACGCGAAGAGGCTCAAGCTATGCTTGAACTAGGCGTGCAATGGCGGGTAACGCCAGCCGATATGTTACTATATGAATTAAAAATATTGCTTGGCGAAGAACGTGTCGCCATGGAGTTTAAATAACAATACCAAACGGATTATTTATTTAATCCGATTGGTATAACTATTTAGCTTAAGATATTAAGTAAGAGTCTCTTTCTTAAGGTATTTTGGTTAAGTAGTGAAAACGATTTTAAAAAATTAACTAGATTTATTAGGTAAAAATAAACATGTCATTAAACTTTTTAGATTTCGAGCAGCCTATTGCTGAACTTGATGCAAAAATAGAAGAGCTTCAGCTAGTCAATAACGGCCAAGAGCTCGACCTTGATATAGAAGATCAAATATCACAATTACGCGAAAAAAATAGAGAGCAAACGAAAAAGATCTTTGCTAATTTGGACCCGTGGCAAACTGCACGAGTCGCTCGTCACCCACAACGCCCGTATACATTAGATTATATACCGCGTGTTTTTACCGAGTTCGATGAGTTAGCTGGTGATCGTGCCTATGCTGATGATAGTGCTATTGTTGGCGGTACGGCCCGTCTTGACGGCAAGCCTGTTATGATCATTGGTCATCAAAAAGGTCGTTCAACAGCTGAAAAAGTTAAACGTAACTTTGGTATGCCTCGTCCAGAAGGTTACCGTAAAGCGCTACGTTTAATGGAAATGGCGGAACGTTTTAATATGCCAATCATTACTTTTATCGACACTCCCGGTGCTTATCCTGGTGTTGGCGCAGAAGAACGTGGCCAAAGTGAAGCGATTGCCCGTAACTTAAAAGTGATGGCACGTTTAACGGTTCCTATTATCTGTACTGTTATTGGTGAAGGCGGCTCTGGTGGTGCATTAGCTATTGGTGTTGGTGATAGAGTTAATATGCTGCAATATGCAACTTACTCAGTAATTTCACCTGAAGGTTGTGCCTCTATTTTATGGAAAACTGCTGAAAAAGCGCCTTCTGCAGCAGCAGCAATGGGTATTACAGCAAGTCGCATTAAAGAGTTAGATTTGATTAATAGTATTGTTGAAGAGCCATTAGGTGGTGCACATCGTGATATTGATATTATGGCGGCGCAGCTTAAACAAGCACTGAAAAAAGACTTAACTGACTTAGAAGGCTTAAGTAAAGATGAGCTTATCGATCAGCGTTATGAACGATTAATGTCATTTGGTTATTGCTAAATAATGTAGCCGACTGTATGTTCAACTAGCTTGTATATACAGTCGGTTTTTTTCTATGAATAATATAACAACTACCCTTCATAATACCCTCAAGCCCCTTATCGATACTCATGGAAACATTGAGTTAATTATTGCCTATAGTGGCGGTATAGATTCACAGGTGCTCTTGCATGCATTAACTCAACTAAAACAAAATAAACATATCTGTAATGAAATCACTGTTTGTCATGTCAATCATGGCTTGAGTAAAAATGCTGAAAATTGGCAGGAGTTTGCTAAACAAGAATGTATTAAACTGTCAGTTAACTTTATTGTAAAGCACGTTAATGTGCAGATAAAAGCCCAACTATCTCTGGAAGCACTAGCGCGTGATGCCAGATATGATGCGCTTAAATCATTGAGAAGTAAAAGATCTATCGTGTTAACTGGCCATCATAGCGACGACCAAAGCGAAACCTTTTTATTAGCACTTAAACGTGGTGCTGGTTTAAAAGGCCTATCTGCCATGTCAGCACAAACTCAATTAGCGCAGCATCTGTTAGTTAGGCCGCTTCTTAGTGTTTCTCGTCGAGAAATAGAAGCCTATGCTGATGTGAACCAGTTGACCTGGGTCGAGGATGAGTCAAATACCGATACTTGTTTTGACCGAAATTTTATTCGCCATAAAATCATGCCACTTTTACGTGAGCGTTGGCCAAGTATTAATAATACTATTAATCGCAGCGCTAGCCATTGTTTAGCTGGACAAGAATTATTGGATGAACTTGCTGAGCAAGACTTATCTCACTGTCGCCTTAGTGATAATAGTTTACATGTCAAAGCATTAATTGAGTTGTCAGATGCAAGATTCAATAACCTGCTCCGCTTTTTCTTAAATCATCATCATTGCTTGATGCCAAGTACTGAGCAACTAAAGCAAGTAAGGCTGCAGTTAGTGGCAAAGGATGATAAAAATCCAGAAATCAAAGTAGCAAAACATTTTTTTAGGCGCTTTAAAGGCACGTTATTTTTAACGCCTGAATATAAGGATATCAGTGACTGGAAAACTTCAATTAACTTAGGTGAAGGTGATAGTGAAATCACTTTACCGGATCATTTAGGTAGACTAGTTTTTAGCCACCCAAGAGCTAAAGATAAGCAATTAGCATATATTTGTTTACCTAAGCAAGAGCAACAAGTAAGTGTACGTTTTAGTCACGATAACCCTAAGTGCTTACCTGATTTTAGACAGCGCAGTCGTAGCCTTAAAAAAGTATTGCAAGAGCTTGATATTGCCCCATGGCAACGTAAGCGCATTGCTTTTCTGTATTACGATGATGAGTTAGTCGCAGCGATTGGTCATTTCATCTGTCAGCCTTTTATTGTCAATGATGCTGAATTAGGTCTTCATGTAAGCCAAGGTGATTTAAGAGAGAGTACCGAGTAGAGTGAGACGCTTTTAGCGCTATAAAATAGAGCTAGAGTTTAAAAAGTATCAAAAAAATGAAATAAAAAAGCACTTAATACAGTTTGTATTAAGTGCTTTTTTATACGATTACAGAGGTCTTAAAATACTCAGTTTTTGAAGTGGTATTAGCAGTTAACCTTTTGTTATGTGATGAGAAGCAGCCGCAGAAAACACAACATCTGTTGAACTGTTTAAGGCTGTTTCTGCAGAGTCTTGAATCACACCAATAATGAAACCAATGGCAACAACTTGCATGGCAACATCGTTATTTATACCAAATAAGCTACAGGCTAATGGGATAAGTAATAATGAACCTCCAGCTACGCCTGACGCGCCACACGCTGAAATAGAAGCAACAACGGATAACAGAATAGCTGTCGCAAAGCTAACTTCAATATTTAAGCTGTAAGCGGCAGCTAAGGTTAACACGGTAATAGTAATAGCAGCGCCTGCCATGTTGATGGTCGCACCTAAAGGAATTGATACCGAGTAGGTGTCTTCATGCAAGTCTAACTTTTTACATAAAGCCATATTCACCGGAATATTGGCAGCTGAACTACGGGTAAAGAAGGCGGTAATTCCAGACTCTCTAAGGCAAGTAAAGACCAAAGGGTAAGGGTTTTTCTTGGTGATAATGAAGACAATAATAGGATTAACCACCAAAGCAATGATTAACATGGCGCCAAGTAATACTGCTACAAGGTGACTGTACTGTGCTAATGCACTAAAACCTGTCGTAGCAACAGTATTCGCGACTAAGCCAAAAATCCCTAACGGGGCAAAACGAATAACCATGCGCACAATACTTGAAATTGCTTCGCTTAAATCATGCACCATGGCTTTGCTTGACTCATTTGCGTGTTTTAATGAAAATCCTATCCCTAAGCCCCAGGCAAGAACAGCAATGAAGTTACCTGTGGCAACGGCGGTCACTGGGTTCTCAACAACTTTAAATGCGAGTGTAGCTAATACTTCGGTTAACTTTTGTGGCGGGTTAGCGGTAGCTCCTGCTAGATCTAAGGTCAGTGTTGTCGGAAAAGTAAAACTTAACAGCACAGCGACAAAAGCCGCACTTAAGGTGCCGATGAAATATAGACTAACAATAGGTTTTAATTCTGCGCTACTGTCTACTTTTTGGTTAGCGATGGCAGAAGCCACGAGTACAAGTACCAGGATTGGCGCTACAGCCTTTAAGGCGCTAACAAATAGACTGCCGAGCATGCCAAATGTTTTAGCTGAGTCGGGTGATAGGGTCGCCAGTAGGCTAGCTAAAACAATGGCGACAATAATTTGGCTCACCAAACTTGTCGACGTTATTTTCTGAAAAAGTGATGGGGGATTGGTACTTGCTGTCGTCATTACTTAACCTGTTAATTAAGAGTTATATTATCTGCTAGTTTTTATCATTGAAGAACCGCGATTGTCTAGGGTTATTCGATAAGTAATGATAATTAACAGTTAAAGCGAGTTTTTTCATAGAAATATAAGCCTACACGAGTATAATTACGGCAATTAAAATTAAGATCTTCATTGGAAAAAACATGCCGACAGAACAAGCAGTAAAAAACCGTAGCAATAATAGCTGTGAACTTTGTACCAGTACCGATACTCTGGCAGTTTACCCTGTGCCGCCAACCAGTGACTTAAGTGCCCAGCAATCTATTTATGTTTGTCAAAATTGTTTGTCGCAAATAGAAGGACAAAGTGAATTAGACGTAAACCACTGGCGCTGTTTAAACGACAGTATGTGGAATCAAGAGCCCGCTGTGCAAGTGATGTCATATCGTATGTTGCATAAACTTTCTGCTGAGAGTTGGGCACAAGATGCTTTAGAAATGATTTACTTAGAAGATGAAGTTAAAACCTGGGCAGAGCAGGGCATTGCGGCAGAGCGTAGTAATGGACCAACACGTGATAGTAATGGCGCTGAGTTACAAGATGGTGATAATGTTACTTTGATCAAAGATCTCAAAGTGAAAGGCGCTAACTTTACCGCTAAGCAAGGCACTATGGTTCGCGGTATTACGTTAACGGATAACCCTGAGCACATTGAAGGTAAAGTAAATGGTACTCGTATTGTTTTAGTTTCAGCTTACCTGAAAAAAGCATAGCACTATATTTAACTCGTTTTATTGCTGTTAGTGAGCATCAACGGGTAAATTTAAAACAATAAAAAACGCTGTGATATTCCTATCACAGCGTTTTTTATTTATTAATTATTTCAAGTTATTGTGCTTATTATTGATTCTTTTTTCTAAAATTTTCACAAGCAACTTGGTCTTCACATTCACCATATAAGTATAAGCTATGGTTGGTTAGCTTAATTTTATGTGCCACGGCAATATCTTCTTGTCGTTGTTCAATGACGTTATCTTCAAACTCGACCACTTTACCACACTTCAAACAAACTAAATGGTCATGGTGCGCTTTATGTGCCAGTTCAAAAACAGACTTGCCACCTTCAAAATGGTGACGAGTAACAATACCGGCATCATCAAATTGGTTTAATACGCGATACACTGTCGCTAAGCCAATTTCTTCGTTTTGGTCTAATAAAATCTTATAAACATCTTCTGCACTGATATGTTGATTATTTGGCTGTTGAAGAATACTGAGGATCTTTATTCTAGGCAGGGTGATTTTTAATCCAGCTCTTTTAAGTTCTTCGTTTTGTTCAGCCATATTTGGTCTCTAAAGTATTTAAGTAATGTAATATCAAAATTATAGGGGGTTATAGAGAAAGAGAAAAGCTTTAGTTTTATTCTTTGAAGAAATTATTCATTTTGCCTAAAAAAGCCAAAAAAAAAGCCCAAATAGTGGGCTTTTTAGAAAGTACCCTTTGAAAAGGTAAGGTTACTAGGATACTTTAGCTAGGAAAATTCAGCCAAGCACATCTCATCATTCAATTGAGCAATCCATTTATCTACGCGAGCTTCAGTTAACTCACTTTGTCTGTCTTCATCAATACATAAGCCAATAAACGTATTTTCATCAACAAGGGCTTTTGATGCTTCAAATTCATAACCGTCAGTTGACCAGTTACCAACGACAATGGCACCTTTACTTTCGACGATATCGCGTAATGGCTCCATAGCGTCACAAAAGTATTCAGAATAATCTTCTTGATCGCCTAAGCCATAAATAGCGACTAATTTATCAGTAAAGTCAATTGCTTCTAAGTCAGGTAAAAAATCATCCCAGTCACATTGATTTTCACCGTAATACCAGGTCGGAATACCTAAAATAAGTAAATCGAATTCTGCAATTTCCTCTTTAGTGCTTTTGGCGATGTCTTTAACGTCGACCATTTGCTTGCCTAGTTTCTTCTGGATCATTTTACCAATTGCTTCAGTGTTGCCTGTATCACTGCCGAAGAATAAACCTACGATTGCCATGAGATGTTACCTTATTGTGCTTTCTTTAAAAGAATAAATTACTTTATATGTGCTGCTAATGATTCTATTAACAGCGACTCTATTAATTCACTGCGACTCATTTTTTGAGTTTCAGCTAATTGTTCTAATTGTTCGAATAAACTGTGATGGACTTTAAATTCTACACGTTTTAAGCCATTGTTTTTATCACGCTTAACCTGATTTCGTTTGTTAATTTTTATTTGTACACTACGTGAATTAGGGTTGGTTTTTGGACGGCCAGGACGCTTTTCATCACTAAAAAGATCGATAGTCGTTAAGTCAGCTATTTCTTTTGCCATAAGTTAACCAACACCCTGACTTTCCCAGATAAACTGGATGATGCCTTTAGCGATAAAACCTGCGCAACCTAAAAATAAAACACAATATACAACGACTCTACCCATTTTAGGTACATCATTTTTATTCATCACGTCATGAATCGAAAGACCGATAAAGCCAAAGATAAAAAGAAAAAATAAATTAAGACCAATTGTCTCAATAAGCTCTAAATGTTCTACTAGCATAGTATTTGACTGTTTCTTATACGCTAAGGCCAAAAAATATACGGCCAAAAAAATTGGCAGCATTATAGCATATCAGCAACGCCATACCATTAGCATTTTGACTAATGGCGAAATAATAACAATAGCGTGTGTTGTTGATAAGCATTTTGATCTTTATCAATGATAGCTAAAGTCGACAGAGTTAATTGATTTAATAGACAGTTCTATCAGCTAAGTGCTTATAAAGTCTGTGACAATTTTGTTAAAAGCAATCGTTTTTTCAGCATGTAACCAATGTCCCGCACCTTGAATTATTTTTGCTTTACTATTAGGTAAAAGTGCTGTGATAGCTTCTTTATGTTCAGGAAGAATATAATCAGAATTGCCACCCTTGATAAACAATGTTTGTCCTTGGTAAGGTGTTTTATTCGAAGGTAAGGTATTCGCTTGCATTATTTGTGGGTAACATGAGCTGATATCGGTAAGGCTACATTTAAAAGCAAATTTACCTTGTGAATCTAAAGCTAAATTACGTAATAAAAACTGCCTAACGCCAATGTTATCAACGAATGGTGCCAGTTGAGTATCTGCATCTTTACGTTTTACTACTTGTGCTAAATCGATAGCTTGTAACCCTTCTATAATTCTTAAATGATGTGCAGGGTAACTGACCGGAGCAATATCGGCTATGACTAATTTAGTAATACGTTCTGGTCGCTCTATAGCGACCTGTATGGCAATTTTTCCACCCATTGAATGACCTAATAATATACACACTTCAATGTTTAAATGATCTAATAAATTAATGATGTCTTGTGCTAATTCTGGGTATTGCATCGTGCCGGCATGGAATGAGTTACCATGATTTCTAACGTCGACACTGGTAACACAATAGTCTTGAGTTAAAGGTTTTGCCACCATATTAAGGTTTTCTAAACTGCCAAACAAACCGTGTATTAGTACTATGTGTGGGCCAGTGCCTACTTGTTTATAATTTAGTATTTCAGTATTTTTGGTCATGGTGTTATTGGTTTTTATTTGGCTAATATTGATAATATTGTCATGTTTTTAACTATTATTTGCAAATAAATCAGTTCAACCGCGTGTAATTTCCCTATATAATATTCCGCGAATTATTTAAGTTAAGGGTAACAATGAAAAACATCGAAATAGATGAAGAGCTTTATCAATATATTGCCACCAATACTCAGTTCATCGGTGAAAGTGCTTCTGCCATTTTACGTCGATTACTAAATTTTGGTGGAGAAGCTAAGCTTAGAACCGTTACCGTTAACGAACCTTCAGATCAGGTTGAAGTAATAAATGAAGCTAAACCTGTAGAGCCTGCTTCGAAAATGGTACCTGTTGAGGTTGAAGAGCCAAAAAGTATTGTTGCTAAAGTTAAGCCTGAAAGTAATGAAACTGTCTTTAACTTTATCAATAAAGAAGAGCTGGCAATGCAGCGTGGCGCTGTAGGACGGTTTTTATTGATTCTTGCCGCATTATATCGCGCTCATCCTGAACAGTTTAATGTGGTGACTGAAATCAGTGGTCGTGATCGCTTATATTTTGCTAACAGTGAAAACAAATTAGCAGAAAGTGGCAGTAGTACTAAACCGCGTCAAATACCAGAAAGTCCTTTTTGGGTTATCACTAACTCGAACACTACCCGTAAAAAAATGATGTTAACTAAAGCCTCTATTTCATTAGGTTATAGTGACAGTGATGTTGAAAAAATTAGAGAATTACTTTAGCGTTTAATATTGCAATGTTTTGAGCTAATACCCATTACCAATCAAAGTGCACTCTGAAACCCGTATCTTGAATGGTAATGGCTATAATACTGATAATAATTAGGAAGATGATATGAGTATCCACCCTTTTGCCGGCAAACCTGCCCGTCCCGAAGATAGAATAAATATTGGTCAGTTAGTGAGTGATTACTTCTTACTAACACCTAATGTAGATTTAGCAGCAGAGAAAGTAACGTTTGGTACTTCGGGCCACCGAGGTAGTGCCAGTAAACGTAGTTTCAATGAGCAGCACATTACCGCTATTTGTCAGGCTGTTGCGGAATACCGTCAACAAAACTCTATTAATGGGCCACTTTTTTTAGGTAAAGACACCCACGCGTTATCTGAGCCTGCTTTTGCTAGTGCAATTTCTGTGCTTATTGCTAATGGTGTTACTGTTGTTGTCCAAAATGATAATGGTTTTACGCCTACGCCAGTAATTTCTCGATTAATCATTAGTCATAATAATGTTAATTCTGACAATCTTGCCGATGGTCTTATTATTACCCCTTCGCATAATCCACCTAGTGATGGTGGTATTAAATATAACCCTCCTCATGGCGGCCCAGCAGAAGGCGGCATCACCAAAAAAATTGAACTACGTGCTAATGAAATCATTAGCGCTGGTTTAGCGGATGTTAAGCAACTTGCTTACCAAGACGCTTTGCAATCAGCTTTGCTTACCAAAGAAGACTTTATTAGCCATTACGTTGAGCAGCTTGACCAAGTGATTGATATGCAGGCTATTGCCAAAGCCGGTATTACCATTGGTGTTGATCCTCTTGGTGGCTCAGGTATTGCTTATTGGCCTGTTATTGCTGAAAGATATCAATTGAAAATTAATGTTGTCAATGAAGTTGTTGATGGCAGTTTTGCTTTTATGCCGTTAGATAAAGATGGCAAAATCCGTATGGATTGTTCGTCAAAATATGCCATGGCTGGCTTAATTGCCATGAAAGATGATTTTAATATCAGTGTTGGTAATGATCCCGACTTTGACCGACATGGCATTGTTACGCCAAGTGGCGGTTTGATGAATCCTAATCACTACCTTGCCGTGGCGATTCATTATTTAATGACACATCGTGATTGGTCGAAAAGCTGTAAAATAGGTAAAACTTTAGTATCTAGCTCCCTAATTGACCGAGTTGCTAAAAAATTATCGCGCCCGTTATCAGAAGTACCCGTTGGCTTTAAATGGTTTGTTGATGGTTTAGCTGATGCCAGTTATGCGTTCGGCGGTGAAGAAAGTGCCGGTGCGTCTTTTTTATCTCGTGATGGCAGTACATGGACCACAGATAAAGATGGTTTTATCTTAGCTTTATTGGCCGCTGAGATCTTAGCTGTTACAGGTAAAGACCCTTATCAATATTACCTTGAGCTTGCCCAAGAGTTAGGTAAACCCTGTTATGGTCGAGTTGAAGCCGTCGCTTCTTTTGAACAAAAGCAAGTATTAACCGCCTTATCAAGTGATGATGTTAAAGCTCAAGCACTTGCTGGTGATGCAATTATTCAAGTGCTTTCACATGCACCGGGTAATGACGCGGCAATAGGCGGTATCAAAGTCGTAACCGATAATGGTTGGTTCGCTGCTCGTCCGTCGGGCACTGAAGATATTTATAAAATCTATGCCGAAAGTTTTATCGATGATAATCATCTGCAGGTTATTATTACTGAAGCGCAAGCTATTGTCAGTCATGCATTTAAAGCGGCAGGCCTCTAAGTTACTGCTATTAATGAGTTATTACTAATCCTAGTGATAACTCATACCCTTCTTAAATTCTCCTCGTTGTTTAAACCTAATATTATATCACTCCCACTAACTATGTGATCATTTCTACTTGCTAAAACCACCAACTACTTCGTTATTTATTTAATCATTAACGCAGCATGGATGCAGCTTAATAGACAATGCAGGAGCACATTGGCCTGAACAACTAGTTATAAAAGTAAATGCCTTGTATTTTGCAATTTTATCTACGTATAAAATAGACCACCTAGTTGCTGGAACTGGTATTACTGTAAAGAATATTGCTCACTTTTTATCGGGAGTAGGGCAACTCTTTGTCTTTGAATATTGAATGTCAGTTGACGTAAAGGTAAAGTAAAGTGAGTATTACGACATATTTATTTCTTCCTTAGAGATAGGTATAAATTAGCTATACTAAAAATTATAATTAAAGATAGCTGATCACTTTCGCATTCCGCTGACTTTAACGCACAATACTTTGTGTGTTGCAGTATATAGAAGAGAACATTATGAGCACAAAACTTTATAATGATGGACCAGTAGTGCACCAGCCTACTTTTATCGACGGACACAGTGTCGAGATCCCAGAACTAAGAATTTTACATCAAGATGGCACTACATATCCCGATGCTGATTTACCCGATATAGATCAAGTGCTAGCCACTAAGATATATCAGACGCTTGCTTTTCATCGGGTATTAGATGAACGCATGGTCGCATCACAACGCCAAGGTCGGCTAAGTTTTTATATGACCGCATTAGGCGAAGAAGCTACCAGTGTAGGTGGTGCTGCGGCATTACAACCACAAGATATGATTATGATGCAATACCGTGAACAAGGTGCATTAATGTTTCGTGGTTTTAGTCTTAAAAATTTCATGAATCAATTATTTAGTAATGCTGATGATTTAGGTAAGGGTCGTCAAATGCCCATTCATTACGGCTCTAAAGAATTGAACTGTATGACTGTATCTTCAACACTTGCTACGCAAATCCCTCAAGCAACAGGTTATGCTTACGGGCAAAAATTGCAAGGTCTTGACGCGGTAACCATTTGTTATTTTGGTGAAGGAGCAGCATCAGAAGGTGACTTTCATGCTGGTTTAAATATGGCGGCAGTACAAGAAGCGCCAGTCATCTTTTTCTGTCGAAATAACGGTTATGCGATTTCGACACCTTCCGATGAACAGTTTAAAGGTAACGGTATTGCTTCACGTGGTGTTGGTTATGGCATAAAGACTATTCGAATTGACGGAAACGATATCTTAGCTGTACTTAAGGCAACACAAATTGCACGTGCGTATGCGGTTAAAGAGAGTAAACCGGTATTAATTGAAGCGATGTCTTATCGTCTCGGTGCGCACTCTACTTCTGACGATCCTTCAGGTTATCGTACCAAAGAAGAAGAAGCAAAATGGCAGAGCCATGATCCTATTTTACGTATGAAAAACTGGATGTTTAAACAAAAATGGTGGGATGAAGCACAAGAAACTGCTTTGTTTGAAAAATATCGAGAAGAAGTGTTGGCCGCAGTAAAAGTGGCAGAGGTCATAGATAAACCACACATAGATACCATGATAACAGATGTTTATGACGTACCATCAGCGCAACTTCAAGCGCAACTAGATGAAGTGAAAGCTCACGTTAATAAATATCCAGAAGCCTATCCGTTCACAGCAGGGAAATTTTAGTCATGACGCAAACCTATATTGACCAAATGTATGGTATCAACACTGGCTTCCATGAAGCTTACCCAACGACAGCTGCAGGGAAATTTTAATCATGGCGAAAATTAATTTATTACACGCTATTAACAGCGCACTTGATATTGCCATGGCTGATAATGATCGCACTGTATGCTTTGGTGAAGATGTAGGGCATTTTGGTGGTGTATTTCGAGCCACAAGTGGCCTACAAGAAAAATATGGCAAAGCGCGTTGTTTTAATAGCCCGCTAGTAGAACAGGGCATTATTGGTTTTGCTAATGGTTTAGCTGCCCAAGGCAGTGTTGCTATTGCTGAAATTCAATTTGCTGATTACATCTTTCCTGCCTTTGATCAAATCGTCAATGAAGCTGCTAAATTTCGTTACCGTACCGGTAATGAATTTAATGTCGGTAAATTAACGATTCGTAGTCCATACGGCGGTGGTATAGCCGGTGGTTTGTATCATAGTCAATCGCCAGAAGCTTACTTTGCCCATACACCCGGCTTAAAAGTTGTTATTCCACGTAACCCTTATCAAGCAAAAGGTTTATTGCTTGCCTCTATTCGTGATGATAACCCGGTGATATTTTTTGAGCCTAAGCGCTTATATCGTGCATCAGTTGGTGAAGTGCCAGAAGAAGATTATCAGTTACCATTAGGTAAAGCTGAAGTGGTACAAACAGGTACTGATATTACTTTGCTTGCTTGGGGCGCACAAATGGAAATCATTGAAAAAGCGGCGCAAATGGCGAGTAACGATGGAATTTCCTGTGAGGTGGTCGACCTACGTACTATTTTGCCTTGGGATATTGAAACGATTAGCAACTCAGTGATGAAAACAGGGCGTTTACTTGTCAGTCAAGAAGCGCCATTAACCGCAGGTTTTGCCAGTGAAATTGCCGCGACGATTCAAAGTGAATGTTTCTTACATCTCGAGTCACCTATTGCTCGAGTATGTGGACTAGATACGCCATACCCTTTAGCGTTAGAAAAAGAATATGTTAGCGATCACTTAAAAGTGTATGAAGCCATTAAAAAGACCGTTAACTTTTAACGATAACAAGCTATAAACAGGAAGACGAACATGAGTATTGATTTTATATTACCTGATATTGGTGAAGGCATCGTTGAGTGTGAGCTTGTCGAATGGTTAGTTAAAGAAGGTGAAGTGATTGTTGAAGATCAGCCTGTTGCTGATGTAATGACAGACAAAGCGTTAGTGCAAATACCTGCGATGCATTCAGGTGTTGTAGATAAGCTTTATTATAAGCAAGGTGAAATTGCCAAAGTACATTCACCACTTTTTGCTATGACGCCAGAAGGGGAGAGCAATGATACTGTTCACTCTGAACCTGCAGTGAGCGTACAAGCCGAAACCGTAACGTTATCTCCTGAAAATATAGGTGCCGCAACAGCATCTGTAGCTAAGGAGCCTACTGTTAATATCACTAAAGTTGCTGAGGGTAAAGCTTTGGCAAGCCCTGCGGTAAGACGCGTAGCTCGTGAACTTGATATTAATATCCATCAAGTTGCCGGTAGTGGTAAAAAAGGCCGTGTCTATAAAGATGATGTTGTCGCTTATAGCCAAAATGGTTCAAGTGACAGAACTACTGTAGTTGCCGGTAGTGTTATTGGTGGTACAAGCGTAGAGCCAATTCGCGGTATTAAGAAAGTCATGTCAACCGCAATGCAAAATAGTGTCAGTACCATTCCGCACTTTACTTATTGTGAAGAAATTGATTTAACGGAACTTATCGCTTTACGTGGTGAATTAAAAGAAGTTTACGCTAAGCAAGATATTAAATTAACTATGATGCCGTTCTTTATGAAGGCTATGTCATTAGCGATTAAAGAATATCCATTAGTTAATACAAAAGTAAATGATGATTGTACCGAGCTTACTTATTTCAATGATCACAATATAGGTATGGCGGTTGACTCTAAAGTTGGCTTACTTGTACCTAACATTAAACAGGTACAAACTAAGTCAATATTAGATTTAGCTAACGACATCATGCGCTTAACAAATGATGCCCGTAGTGGCCGTGTTGCTAGTGAAGATCTCAAAGGTGGCACTATCACAATTTCTAATATTGGTGCTATTGGTGGCACTGTGGCTACGCCTATTATCAATAAACCAGAAGTGGCTATTGTTGCATTGGGCAAGTTACAAAAATTACCTCGCTTTAACGATCAAGGTGAGGTGGAAGCTCGCAGTATCATGCAAGTGAGTTGGTCTGGTGATCATAGAGTTATAGATGGTGGTACTATCGCGCGTTTTTGTAACCTCTGGAAGTCTTTCCTAGAGAAGCCAAGTCATATGTTAGTACATATGAGTTAAGGCTGCGAAGTAGCTTTAAATAAAAAAGCCCGGTTATCTTTTAAAGATAACCGGGCTTTTTATTTTTGGTTGCTTCACCTTTACTGATATTACAGTAAAGGTGAAGCTATCAATGCTTAAGCATTAAAAACCACACTGTTTACCTTGGTTTTTGTTCTTCAACCAAACATGTAGTGGCGCAAAGTAATCTAAGATTGCACTCGCGTCCATTTGCTCATTACCGGTAACAACTTTATAAGCTTGTTGCCATGGTTGGCTTGAGCCCATCTCTAGCATGGTATTAAGTGCTGCACCGGCTTCTTTTGAATTGTATATAGAACAACGGTGAATTGGGTCAGTATTACCTGAAATTTCACATAACGCACGATGGAATTCGAATTGTTGAATGTGTGCTAAGAAATAACGGCTATAAGGGACGCCACCGGGTACATGGTATTTAGCGCCGGGATCAAATGCATTAGCATCGCGATCTATTGGAGCAGCAACACCTTGGTATTTCTCACGTAATTCCCACCATGAAGTATTGTAGTTTTCAGGAGTGATCTCACCTGAGTAAACTTTCCAACGCCATTGATCAACCATCAAACCAAACGGGATGAAAGCGATTTTATCAAGGGCTTGCTTCATTAATAAGCCAATATCTTTTGACTCATCTGGAATGGTGTCAATTAAGCCAATTTCTTTTAAGTACTTAGGCGTAACTGATAAAGCAATAGTATCGCCAATTGCCTCATGGAAACCGTCATTAGCGCTGTTTTGGAAGTATACGGGTTGATCTTTATAAGCACGCTGATAGAAGTTGTGACCTAATTCGTGATGAATTACGTTAAATTCTTCACCTGTTTTCTGGATACACATTTTGATTCGAATATCATCTTTTGCATCAAGATCCCATGCGCTGGCGTGACAAACTACATCTCTATCTGCAGGTTTAGTGAATAATGAACGCTCATAAAAGGTCTCTGGTAAAGCGTCAAAACCTAATGAGGTGAAGAACTTTTCAGCGCCTCTAACCATTTGTATTTCATCGTAGTTATTGGCTGCTAATTGCTTGGTTACATCATAACCAGGATCTGCATCTTCAGGAGCGACTAAATCATAGATGTTGCCCCAAGATTGTGCCCACATATTACCCAATAAATGTGCTGGAATAGGTTTATCTTGCGCTACTTTATCAGTCCCGTAAGTTTCACCTAACTCAGTTCTTACGTAACAATGTAAGTCATCATATAAAGGTTTAACTTGTCCCCATAAACGGTCAAGCTCTTTAGCAAAATCATCTGCAGGCATATCATAATTTGAACGCCACATTGCGCCTAAATCTTTATAACCCAGACCTTTAGCACCTTCATTGGCAAGCTCAGCTTGACGAGTGTAAAGGGGCTTCATTTCAGGGCTAATTTCACGCCAACCTGACCACATCTCAAGTAATTCATCATAATCACGAGAATTAGCCATTGTCGATGTCATATCACCTAAGCTCATTTCTTTACCCGCTTTAGTGGTATAACTTCCTTTACCGTAAATGCTACCAAGCTTAGCGCCGATGTTGGCAAGTTCAGCTGACTTCTTCGAATCTTGTGGGGCAGGCATGACCAAGCTTTGCTTTAATATGTTTAATTGACGTCGTTGTGTCGCGTTGACTTCAACATTATCAAAAGTCGCTGCTTTCATTGCATATCTAACACCAGCTTCGGTTGACTTCTGGTCAGCTTCTGCGGCTAAAGAGGCTGTGTCTTCGGTTATAAAGTTGGCATAAATCCATGCAGCACGAGAGCCTTCTAGGTTCAATTTCACCATTTCTTTTGCAACATTATCTAAGAATTGCTGTGCATCTGTTGCGGTTAATGGTGCTTGTGCATTGATAGGATCTGCTTTTTCTACTGATGCTTGTTGACTTGATTCTTGACTGCACGCGGTTAAAGAAGCGGCAATAATTAAAGCAAGACCTGTAAACTTGAATGTTTTTTTTATCTGTTTCATTTTTATAATCATTATATAAGAGACATTATTAGGTTGGGCTAGTATATAAAATTGTTTGGTTGATACAAAGTTTATAGTGGAAATAGTTACTTAGGGGAAAGGCAGCTCAGATTTCAGGCAAAAAAAAGCTCATCCAAAATGAATGAGCAAACTACAACATGAAACATGGTTGAGATATAAAACAATAATAAACAAAAACAATGGTATATAGGGAGTCAATAGGAGCAGAGAGCTAATAAATTCACTGCTTGCTTGAAACTGAAATAATAATAAATGCTATGCCTGTGTTTTACTGTATAGATACCGTAACGATTTGTAATAGTGTACGTGATATACTAGATTCCGAATTAATCAGATGAGTTGCTTTTAAAAGCTTGACCTATTTGTAAAAAATACGTTATTTTAAACGTGCGTTTAAATTAGTTGTTTAATTTGCCCGTCAAACCGTTAAATTATCAAAACCGAAAGCAGTAGAAGAGAATATGAGTACTAAAAATAAAATATTAGATGCCGCCGATGTACTTTTTGCCGATAAAGGTTTTAATGGTACATCTTTAAGAGAAATTACTAGCCAAGCTAATGTCAATTTAGCGGCAGTAAATTATCATTTTGGCTCTAAAAAAGAGTTGATTAAAGCCGTCATGTCTCGTTATATGGATGAACTATCTCCTCAATTAGAGTCTTCACTTTTATTAATTTGCCAAGCAGATGTTAAACCAAGCTTACATGACGTATTTTCAGCTTTTATAGCACCGTTATTAAACCTTAATGAATTTAAAGTAAATGGCACAAGCACTTTTTTACAGCTACTAGGGCGTGGTTATACTGACAGTCAGGGCTTTTTACGTTGGTTCCTAACCACTCAGTATCCAAACGTTTTTACTCATTTTACTAAAGCGGTAAAAATAGCTTATCCAGAGCTAAGTACCGAAGAAATGTTTTGGCGCTTGCATTTTACCATGGGCACCATAGTGTTTACTATGTCTTCAAGTGAAGCTTTGATTGATATAGCAGAAAATGATTTTGACAATAAGTTAGATATAGCAGGGGTGATCGAGCGAGTTATTCCTTACGTAGCTGCAGGCGTTGCAGCTCCAATTATTAAAATATAACCTCTGCGACTATTTTTATAAATTCAGATAAGAACTAAAGTAAACTTCCCATGAATTCAACCTAGGTAAGTATATTATTGGCTTTAGTTCAGCCACAGTAGTCTTATTTCAGTACACTTGCCTTATTCATCGTTATAGAATGCCGTAATAACGGCAAGTGAAATTCCATTCTCTTTAATCAATGCCTTGCCTAAATACATTTCTAATTCCAGCTGAACCCTGCATCTTGAGGCTGTTTGGGTATATATGAGTGGTTGCGTTTTTTGTATAGTGAATATAACTGTTCATAGAATTATTGCCCACTTGTACTAATAAAGACTTCCCAAGTGAGCGTTGCTATCAATCACAATAGCCAGCGATTACTTTACTGAGCGCCTATCTTGCTTTATTTTCCTACTCCCAATAAGGCCATAAACGGAAGGTAATTGGGAAAATGCCACGTTCTAACAGATTCAATGCTATTAATGATACCGCAGGGTAATTATTCACGACTAGTTCTGTTATTAACAAGAATATGTATTATAATCCGCCCCAATTATGCTATTTCAGTATTTTACAAGTTTATTTAGGGTTCAGGTGACATATGAGTGTTGATGCAATTGGCTTATCAGCGGATTTATTAAAAGCGGTTAAAGCGTGTGGTTATAAAAATTTAACCCCTATTCAACAAGAAGCCATTCCGGTTATTCGTCAAGGCACTGACCTTTTAGCAAGCGCACAAACAGGAACAGGTAAAACAGCTGCTTTTAGTTTACCTATTTTAGACGCTATTGCTAAAGCTAACCATGCAGCTAATAGCTCTGCTAATTCTACAAATGAAGGAGCAGAAAATGTAAAAAGTGCTTCAGGTCAAGCTATACGAGCGTTGATATTAACGCCTACTCGTGAACTTGCCAATCAAGTTGCTGCTAACATCAAACAGTTTAGTCAATACCTGCCAATTAAAAGTGGTGTGGTTTATGGCGGCGGTAAAATGGCATCACAAACAAAGATGTTAAAGCAAGGTCTTGATGTGTTAGTTGCGACACCAGGTCGTTTGTTAGAGCACTTAGCACTGCACAATGTTGACTTATCTCAAGTGAAATTTCTTGTATTAGATGAAGCTGACCGCATGTTAGACATGGGTTTTTTAACCGATATTGAAAAACTTTTGTTAGCAGTTAAGCATAAACATCAAACATTGATGTTTTCTGCTACTTTTTCAGACCGCGTTAAATCGCTAGCAAATCAGTTATTAAAATCACCAAAAATAATCAGTGTTTCTAAAGAAAATACGACTTCAGGTAAAATAAAACAAGCAGTTTATTGGGTTACTGAAGACCGTAAGCGAGAGCTACTTTCTGAAATTATTGGTGTGAATAACTGGAAGCAAGTACTTGTTTTTGCAGGTACCAAAGAAAGTGCGAATATCTTAGCAAAAGAATTAAAGCTTGATGGAATCAAAGCCGCATTATGTCACGGAGATAAAACTCAAGGTGCAAGAAATAAAGCATTAGAACAGTTTACAGAGGGTAAAGTACGAGTATTAGTTGCTACAGACGTAGCTGCTCGTGGTTTAGATATACCAGATCTTGCATATGTTGTTAACTTTCACTTACCATTTTTACCAGAAGATTACGTTCACCGTGTTGGACGTACAGGTAGAGCAGGTAAGTCAGGCACAGCAATTTCTTTAGTAAGTCCTAAAGATGAACGTTTCTTAGAAAATATAGAGCAACTAATTGAACGTAAATTTGAGCGTATTGTTGCACCAGGTTATGAATTTAATCGCCAAGAAGCGGATGAGTACCAAGAAGCAACGGTGAAGCGAGATAGTAAAAATAGATATCGTGCCACTCAAGAAAAGAACCAAAATTTAGCAAAAAAAGACATAAAAAGTAAAGTTCAGAGTAGAAATAAAACTGAACGAACAAGTAGCAAATATAATAATAAGATTCAAAAAAAGCGCTAAAATTTGTCTGAGCAACTTGCTAGCAATAAATTAGAAAAAACAGTGACAACATCTGTGATCATAACAGAAACACCTTTTGATAAGAGGTGTTGTTGCTGGTTCTGTGGTGAGCCGAACCATGTTGACTTTATATTCCCTCCACTCAGTTCACCAAAGTCTTACCACGAGAATAAGTACCTAGTACTAAGTTGCCCTCATCCCGTCATCTCGGTGCCATGCTGTGGCGAGTGTCACAAACTTGCAAATAAAGCGCGAGTAGATAACATTTGGGCAGTTAATTCTGTTGTAAAAAAGCAGTTATTAAAACGACATGCTAAAGACCTTGCTATTGGTGTTAATTGGACACAAGAAGAACTTTCTTTGAGTGAATTTGAACAAGGTAATTTTGCTGGGTTTGCTAGAAGCGCTTGGTTTATTTACGAAGTGGCAAAGGGAAGGGTAAGTTATCTAAGCTGGGCTTTAGTCGTTGATGGTATTGAGCTGGATGACTCTGTTAATGAAATCGATCAATTAGAGATTTTTTATTTTGATGACGTAACATATCCATCGATAGGCGACGCCATAGAACATTACGCTAATATATTTTTATTAGACCCGCAATATTTCAGTGCTGTTTTACAACAGTTATCGGGTGGAAATATTGATGCAAAATCATTCGCTCAAGCAATACGTTTTTGTCGGCTATTAGTCAATGCCACTTCAAATGAAAGAAAAGTGGCATTTAATGCATTAGTCATGGAAAGCCAACAATAGCTATTATGTGTTTACTGTCTAGCTAAACAACAGTTAATTTTGATGCAGTTGGTATTTTTCCTCTATACAAGGTTTCATCGGCACGTTCAAAGAAACTAACTTCAGTATCCGCTCTATTCATAAATGTTGAGCCAAGACTACAACTCAGTTGATATTTACTCAACAATACATTGCAGGTTAATGCAAGGTTTACTCGACTTTCAATAATGGCTAATGCGGTATCGTTAGCATTCTCTACAATTATGGCAAACTCATCACCGCCAAATCTGAACAGGCTATCTGAGTCACGAATACATTGACGCAACACATTGGCAAACTCTTGTAATACTAAATCGCCAGTCATGTGACCATAAGTATCGTTAATTGCTTTGAATTTATTTAAGTCCCCTAAAACCAACCCCACTAAACTATGATGACGATTAGCATTATGCATTGCTCGTTTTAACTGCTCGTCAAAATATCGGCGATTTCCTAAGCCGGTTAAGGCGTCTTGCATAGCAAGTTGCATAGCAGCATGATAAGCAATGGCATTCTTAAGTGGGTGTAATAAACATTGGTGTAGTTGTTCTAGCACTTTATAGTTTGTTAAGCTGATAGGCCCATTAATACCGTAGGTGAGCGTACCGATAAAATCATCAGCTATCTTCAATTCAAAACGACGCTCTTTTTTAGCCTTTCGGCTACCACGTAAGGTTTTATTTAATTTTTGGCTTTTAAAATAGAGTCCTGAAAAGTCTACATAACGCGTAGCTTCTACTGAAAAAATATTCAATAATTCATCTATATCGAGTGTGGTTTGTAATTGCGTCATAAAAGCTAAAACCTGACGTTTATCATAAACTGTATTAGTAAAAGTTTTAGCAACAAGCGCATCTGTGCTTAATGTACTATAGGTATTGAATGGTGAGAATCTATTATCAAGTACGTTTAGTGTTTGCATAGGACAACCTCATTAACTTTATCTTATCGCGTCTATTAATAATTACGATGCTCTAAGAGCAAATTTTGACGATATTTTTAACTACTCAGATATAAGCAAAGAATGTACCACTTAAATTATTTTTTATTGTTATCTAGCTAAATGGCAGAATTTTAATTAGTTGAAGTATTTTAACTAGTTGAAATGTATTTTTTTTTGTTGTTAATATACTTTCAGGCTAGGTAAACTATGAATATAGATATGGATAATGTTTTTTATCTTTAGGCATTACTTGGGCGGCAATATTTTGCCGCTTGGTTTAGCCTAAATTGTTAGCATGTAATTAACTACATCGAAAACTTTTAAGAAAAATAAGGGAAATTGTGTGAGCGGTTATTTTGAAATTCTTGCGATCTTAACCTGTGCTGTTTTTGTAGTATGGTTATTTCGACGTATTAAGCTTCCAGCAATACTGGCTTATTTAGTCGCGGGTGTGATCGTTGGTCAACACGGTTTGAATATTGCTCATGACCAAGTTGATTATGATCACTTTGCAGAGTTAGGTATTGTCTTTTTACTTTTTACTTTAGGTCTTGAATTCTCATTACCACGGCTAATGGCTATGCGTCATTTAGTGGTCTCGGTCGGTAGTTTACAGGTCGGTATTTCTCTTCTCGTTTTTATGATCGCAGGACTATTTTTTGGTTTAAGTCTATCGGCCGCTTTTGTTGTCGGCAGTATATTCGCGCTTTCTTCTACTGCGATTGTTATCAGACAGTTAAGCGAAAGTGGCGCTATGAAACGAAAATCTGGACAGCTATCGGTTGCTATATTACTTTTTCAAGATGTTGCTGTTGTGCCTTTATTAATTATTATTCCTATGTTGGCTATGGATAGTCAAAGCTCTATGGTGTGGGCACTAATGTTAGCCATGGTGAAAGGTGTTGTGGTAGTCGCTTTATTATTGTTAATTGGTAAGTGGTTACTACCCAAAGTATTTAATATTATTGCGCAAGTTCGCACCGATGAACTGTTCGTGTTAACCACGTTATTAGTTACTTTACTCGCTGCAGCTTTCACCCAGTGGTTTGGCTTATCCATGGCACTTGGTGCTTTCCTTGCTGGCATGATGTTAAGTGAAAGTGAATATAAACATCAGTTAGAGGCTGATATCAGGCCATATCGCGATATTTTATTAGGGCTTTTCTTCATCACCGTTGGTATGAAACTCGATGTCGGCTTACTTGTTTCTTCACCGTTTAACTTATTGGGCCTGATGATTTGTTTTATGGCCATCAAAGTTCTAGTCATTAAAACGCTTGCCGTCAAAGCAGGGGAGGCAAGTAAAGATGCATGGGCTTCCGGTCTTATGCTGGCACAAATGGGCGAGTTTGGTTTTGTACTTATTGCATTAGCAAGTCAAAGTCAGGTTTTGCCGCTCGATATTGCCTCAATGTTACTTGGTGCTGGCGTCCTTAGTATGGCGATTACCCCCTACATGATGAATAATGCGCGGTCTTGGGCACTATTTTTGAGCCAAGAAAAAACACCAGACACGTTAGACTTATCTCAACTACCTGAAAACAACACCTTAGAAAAACATGTGATAATTTGTGGTTTTGGCCGGGTAGGACAAACGGTTAGCCGGTTTTTAAAGCAAGATAAAATAGACTTTGTGGCAATAGATGTTGATCCGCTTAGAACTCAAAAAGCACGTGAGGCTGGAGAAAAGGTATTATTTGGTTCATCTAGACAAACGGAGATACTAAACGCAGCTCACTTGAGTAAAGCTAAATTGGTTGTAATTGCATTTGGCGATGATAAACAATCGATTGAGGTTATTCAAAAAGTAAGAACGATGAATGCTGAAGTACCTATATTAGTTAGAACGCGTAATGATGATCAACTTAATGCTTTGCAAGAGGCGGGTGCTAACGAGGTTGTTCCTGAAAGTCTAGAGGGTAGTTTGATGCTTGTTTCTCAGGTTTTATCACTATCAGGTGTACCATTTTCTCGTATCATGCGCAGAGTACAAAAAGAGCGTAAGAACCACTACAACCATTTACATGGTTTTTTCCAGGGTGAACAAACTGACATGAGCCCCGAAGCAATAGATAGAATTGAATTTGCTCATGCAATTTTGATTAATAATAACTCGTTCGCAACGGGTAAAACACTTGCCTCTTTAGAGTTAGAGCAGCGCCGAGTGCATATTGTTGCTTTACATCGTGATGAGGTAGAAACCGAGTCACCAGCTTTAGACACCAGATTACAAAGCCAAGATACTTTAGTTGTCAGAGGAAAGCCTAGAAGGGTAGAAAGGGTAGAGCGATACCTTCAAGATGGAGATTAACAACCTAAAAAGTAAAGCTACACCATAGTGGCTTTATTTTACTCGTTTGTTTCAAGTCATAAAATTAATATTCAGTGACCGCCAGTTAAATGTCAAGGAAGGCTCTGATCGCTTGCTCTTTTTCCATCGCATCAGCGAAGCCTAACTTGATAAGCTCACCACAAAAGTTTTTTTCAAATAATAAATAACTGACAATACTCGACTCTGAGTCATTTCCTATGCCTACGCTACGCAAAAGTAAGCGTATTGATAACGGTAAGTCATAATAATATTGTGCAGCAATGGCATTAAAGTCATGGCTAGGGTTTATGACAAAACTTTCTATGTGCTGTAACCCCTCGTTTTCTTTTCTATTTTGAGCCGATATTAACTTGAGGGTTTCGTTGATACGCATCATACGTTCTAGATCGCTATGCATAGTATCAGCAAAAATAGAATCAAGTAGGTGACCAGCAATCGTTGCTGAGCTGGGTGGGTGGGGAGTATTTTCTTTTGAGTGTAGGGAACTTTTTGGCTGATCTACACCGATAACAAATATTTTTTTTGCTCCTAAATGAATTGCAGGGCTTAGGGGGGATAGTTGGTGTACAGAGCCATCACCAAAGTGCTGATTTTTAATTTTAACGGACGGGAAAACCATTGGGATTGCTGCTGAAGCCATTAAATGTTCAGTGTTTAGTTGGCATAATTCACCACGTCTTTTTACACGTGACCATGGGGAATTATTATCATCAGATTGATAAAAGCTAATCGAGTCACCATTGCTATAACTTGACGCCGTAATAGAGACCGCTGATAAATAACCACGAGCTATATTATGGTCAATGCGATTAAAATCGAGTATTTGGTTAAGTAATTCTCTAAGCGGAGCGTTATTAAGTAAGCTACGAGCATGTTTATTAGCATAATCAGCCTGAAAGCTCGCCAACATACCTTGGCTTATGTGACTAAATACATTAAGTGGGTCACTATGATAAATACTTGAGATATTAAAGTTCTTCCAAGCCCATTCAAGCTTCTTTACTCCTAGATGGAAGCATGATGCGTAACAGGCTAATGAGGTGGTATTGATAGCCCCAGCAGAAGTACCCGAAAGAATTGGAAAGGGAATACCATGATTTCGAGGAATAAATTTTGCAATAGCAGATAAAACACCTACTTGATAAGCGGCCCTCGCACCACCACCGGTTAGCACAAGCGCATTTTTACTATTAAGATAATTACGTTTTAGTGTCATAGATAATTTATTGTTTTTTTTATCATTTTGAATAGCTTAATCAGAATGAATTTCTTAATCAGCTTCAATGAGTTAAGTGTAAGTGCTTTTTATATACTTGGCTAGGAAATAGAGGGATTTATGCCGTGATAGTTTGTTCAAAGCAAAAAAAAGCCAGCAGAAGCTGGCTCTTTAAAATGACATAGAATTATTAAATAGTATTGCTTTTACTCATCCATTTTTATTGCTAAAAGGTATTAACGTCTATTATTAAAATAATCTTAACTGCTAACGCGAGCGTTGGCAGCGTCTATCAATGGTTGCGATCCAGTTTGTAGAAGAGCTAGGTTAGCTGAAACAACTTTCTTTGGTAATTTAGAAATCATCAAAGAACCTGTTTTTACTGAGCCTTGAACTGCCGCAAACTCTAATAAGTTCTTACCATTACACTGAATACCGTTGAAGATACGACGAATTTTAAGTTTATTCGTCTTTAAAAATGAACGCATGCGTTTCTTGTCATCGGTTGCCACGTACTCACATATACTTGTCGCAATGTCAGCAGCTTGTGCCTTTGGTGTCGTTACAGCAGACGTTAATGTTAAAAAAGTGATGGTTGAAGCTATTAATAATTTTTTCATTTTATAAACCTTATAAGTGAGTTAATAAAAGAAAAAACCACGGGATGTACCTGTTAACTAGGTTACTCCGCTGTCATAGATTAAGTTAAAATAAATTAACTAAATCCTTAGACCGGTGGTTTTGCGTCACACGTTTTCGCGTGTTTTGCCTTTTCTTTGTCAAGAGTAATTATCACGTAATTGTTACCAAAGTGCAAGTTAAATGGGCTGAAATAGCATTCGAGGTTAAAATTTGAACGGATATCTGACTTGAATTTATACGATGTAATATGTGAGTAACAAAGCCAATCAATTGATTTTAACTGACTTTGTTATTATTCGATAGCATTCGTATATCAGTGCTTTTTGTTTGAAGTAGGGAATATTATTTGGTTACAAAACTGTACACAATTAAAGTTTCATTTCTGGTATGTCACCTGTAACAACAATTTCACCTTCAGTTAACTTTATTATTTCTTCTACTGAGACTCCAGGAGCGCGTTCCAATAGATGAAACTTACCTTCCTTAATTTCGATAAAGGCTAAATCAGTTAATACTTTTTTAATACAACCTTTGCCTGTTAAAGGCAAAGCGCAGTTTTTAAGCAATTTTGATACGCCATGTTTAGAGGCGTGTGTCATGGTTACAATTATGTTATCTGCACCAGCAACTAAATCCATCGCGCCGCCCATTCCCTTAATTAACTTACCTGGGATCATATACGAAGCAATATTACCATTAACATCAACTTCAAAAGCGCCTAAAACAGTTAAGTCTACGTGACCGCCACGTATCATGGCAAAAGACTCTGCAGAGTCAAAAACAGAAGCGCCATTTGCCATAGTCACGGTTTGTTTACCTGCATTGATTAGGTCAGCGTCAATTTCGTCTTCTGTTGGAAATTGGCCCATACCAAGTAAACCATTTTCAGATTGCAGCATTACTTCAATGTCTTGAGGTACATAGTTTGCAACGAGTGTAGGGATACCTATACCTAAATTAACGTAATAACCATCTTTTAGCTCTTGGGCAACACGTTGGGCGATTTGTTCTCTCGATAAAGCCATTATTATTCTCCCTTTGCTTCGTGCATGTCTGATGGTCGGGTGGTACGTTGTTCTATGCGCTTTTCGAAAGTGCCCTGAATGACGCGGTTGACATATATTCCTGGTGTATGAATTTGATCTGGGTCTAATTCTCCCACCTCAACAATCTCTTCTACTTCAACCACTGTAATTTTCCCTGCTGTTGCCGCTAAAGGGTTAAAGTTACGTGCTGTTTTTCTGAAGACTAAATTGCCGTATCTATCAGCCTTCCATGCTTTGACTATGGCAAAATCACCAACAATAGCTTCTTCTAAAATGTAATCTCGACCGTTAAACGTTCGTTCTTCCTTGCCCTCGGCTACTGGCGTACCAACACCTGTTGCAGTGAAAAAAGCGGGAATGCCGGCACCGCCAGCACGCATTTTTTCTGCGAGTGTGCCTTGTGGTGTTAATTCAACTTCTAATTCACCAGCCATCATTTGGCGTTCAAATTCAGCGTTTTCTCCAACATAAGAGGCAACAATTTTCTTTATTTGACGGTTGGGTAACAATACGCCTAAACCAAAGTCATCAACGCCACAGTTATTCGAAACGAGTGTTAAATCTTTAGTGCCTTTACGTTTTATTTCAGCAATTAAATTTTCTGGAATACCGCATAAGCCAAAGCCACCTGCAATTATTGTCATGTTATCGGTAAGTCCAGCCATGGCTTCTTCATAGCTTGATACTACTTTGTCAAATCCTGCCATTTTTATCTCCTGCTTTTTATATGTCTATCAAAAGTTATTAACTATTATTGCTGTTGTGCAAGGTAAGCGGTTGATACTTTAGAAATTGGCGCTTTGCCTAACTTCTTACTAATAAACCAACCGGCTTGTAGTAATTTATCGAAATCTATATTTGTAGTAATGCCTAAACCATTAAGCAGGTAAACAACATCTTCTGTGGCTACATTGCCTGATGCGCCCTTAGCATAAGGACAGCCGCCTAAGCCTGCAATAGCACTATCAATCACTGAAATTCCTAATTGTAGCGCGGCGTAAATGTTCGTTAACGCCTGTCCGTAGGTATCATGAAAGTGAACTGCTAGTTGATCGCTTGGTACACGGGCGCTAACTGCCTGTAACATCTTAGTTACGCTAGCTGCAGTACCAACACCAATGGTGTCGCCAAGAGATATTTCATAACAACCCATAGTGAGTAATTTTTCAGCAACCAGTGCCACTTGCTCGGGATCAATATCACCTTCATAGGGACAGCCAACAACACAAGAAACATAACCACGAACTTTAATATTACGTTTTTTAGCGTCAGCTATAATCGGTGCAAATCGCTCAATGCTTTCTTCAATAGAGCAATTGATATTTTTTTGGCTAAAACTCTCAGAAGCAGCAGCAAATATGGCAACTTCTTCGGCATTAACAGCGACCGCCGCTTCATAACCTTTCATGTTTGGCGTTAATGCAGCGTAAGTGACATTTTTATCACGCTTTATTGTTTTAAACACCTCTGTAGAGGTTGCCATTTGTGGCACCCATTTAGGTGAAACAAAACTGCCGCTCTCAATATAACTCACACCAGCATCAGCTAGCTGTTCAATTAATGCGACTTTATCTGCGGCACTAATTGCCTTTCCATTAATGAGAGCTTCATTTTGTAAGCCGTCTCTTGGTCCCACTTCAACGATCTTCACTCTACTTGGAAGGCTTTGTGAAAATGGCTCAGTTAAAGGTATCTCTTGATTAGCCATTACTTTTCCTCAAGGCTTGCTTTTAAAGGCAGTGCTGAAAAAGCTAATAACTCAGCGCCACCATCAACCATATCGCCAGCACTGAAGAATACTTCATTCACTTCACCGTCACTTGGCGCTTTAATAGTATGTTCCATTTTCATTGCTTCCATAATGACCAAAGGCTGATCTTTTTTAACTTGCTCACCTGACGTTACCAGTACACTAACAACGGTACCATTCATTGGAGCAGTTAAACCCCCATGGTTATCATCATCATTATTTTGGCCATGATCTGGGTGAATTTGGCTAAAATTAAATACGCCGCGTTCTTGATAAAGGCTGATGCTGTTGTCGCTATGTGCAACAATGCTTTGGCTACGATGACCATCAATAGTTACGGTCATCTGCTCACCTTCAATTTCCCCCTGACAATCAACAGTGTAATTTGTTCCACATTGACTGGTAGTGGTGATTATATAATAGCTAGCGCTGGCTTGACGTTTTTGCTCAATGTTAATGGCATATTCAATGTCATTATAAGCTAAGGTTAGCGAATGATTATGTGCTTCATTTAATCGCCAAGCGTTAGTCATATGCCAAGGTGAGTGGGGGTCATTATTCAACTTTGCTAGCTCTTTGGTTTTCTTTTCTAGCGAGAGCACTAGATATAATGCAGCAATAGGTAATTGTTTCGTTAATAGCTCATCATTTTGCTTTTCATCTGCTTGATGGAAAATAGCATCATGATTTTTTTCAATAAAACCTGTGTCTATATCTGCATTGATAAAAGCATCGGTCGTCGCTAAATTATATAAAAATTCGATATTAGTGGTAACGCCATCAATGCGATATTCACGTAAAGCCTTTGCTAAACGTTGTAAGGCTTTTTCTCTACTTTCATCCCAAACAATGAGTTTAGCGATCATAGGATCATAAAAAACGCTGACTTCATCACCTTGACGAACGCCGGTATCGATACGGACATGCTTACTTTCTAAGGGTGTTTTTAATAAATTTAGTTGCCCAGTAGCGGGTAAAAAATCATTACTTGGATCTTCAGCATATATCCTTGCTTCGAAAGCATGGCCGTTTATTGTTAATTCTTGTTGGGTTTTAGGCAGTTTTTCACCTGCGGCAACACGTAATTGCCACTCAACTAAATCTTGTCCTGAAATCATCTCTGTTACAGGGTGCTCTACTTGTAATCGGGTATTCATCTCCATGAAGTAAAATGAACCGTCAACATCAAGTAAAAATTCAACCGTACCTGCGCCTTGATAACCAATGGCTTGTGCCGATTTTATTGCCGACTCACCCATTTTACTGCGCAGAAATTCACTCATGCTAAAAGCAGGCGCTTCTTCAATAACTTTTTGATGGCGGCGTTGTACTGAACAATCTCGCTCAAATAAATAAACAGCATTTTGATGATTATCACAAAATACTTGTATTTCAACATGACGGGGCTGCGTTAAATATTTTTCAACTAGCATGGTATCGTCACCAAATGATGACATTGCTTCACGCTTTGCTGCAGCTAAACCTTCGTCGAATTCAGCTTCGCTCCAAACTTGGCGCATGCCTTTACCACCACCGCCAGCCGTCGCTTTTAACAGTACAGGATAGCCCATGTCGTCAGCTGCTTTTTTGATGATATCACGAGACTGATCTTCACCATGATAACCAGGTACTAATGGTACATTGGCCTTTTCCATAATATTTTTTGCAGCAGACTTTGAACCCATCGCTTCAATAGCTTCAACGGGAGGGCCAATAAAGGTAATACCTTCTTGTTGACAAGCACGACAAAAAGCAGCATTTTCTGATAAAAAACCATAACCAGGGTGTATAGCTTGTGCGCCTGTTTTTATGGCGGCAGCGATCACTTTATCGCTTACAAGGTAACTTTCACGTGAAGGAGAAGCACCAAGATAAACAGCTTCATCAGCCATATGAACATGCAAGGCATCTTTGTCAGCGTCAGAATAGACAGCAACCGTTAAGATGCCCATTTTTTTTGCTGTTTTTATTATGCGGCAAGCAATTTCACCACGGTTAGCAATTAATATTTTACTAAACATTTATTTATCCTTCGCTCTTGGCTTTTATGGGCAATTCATTGGCATTTTGTTGCCAGCTTGGGCTACGTTTCTCAAAAAAAGCGCTTAGCCCTTCTTGACCTTCACTCGATACTCTAATACTTGCGATACGTGCACTAGTATCACTCAGTAGTTGTTCATTGATGTCTTGATAAACCACATCAAAAGCAAGCTGTTTAGCTTGCCTCATTGCTTGTGGGCTATTGCTAAGCAGAGTGCTTATCATCTTATCTACCGCTGGCGTTAAATCATCAGCTTCGACAACTTCATCTACTAAACCAAGTTGCATGGCTTTATCGCTAAAAAAACGTTCAGCAGTTTGAAAATAACGTCTCGAAGCTTTTAAACCGATGGCATTAACAACATAAGGGCTAATCGTTGCAGGAATAAGACCTAATTTAACTTCACTTAGGCAAAAACTGGCTTTATTGCTGGCGATAACAATATCGCAACAGCTAGCTAAACCAACAGCACCACCAAAAGCGGCACCTTGAATCTTGGCAATGGTAGCCTGTGGCAGAAAATTTAATGCTTTGAGCATTTGTGCTAAGGCATTAGCATCTTTAAGGTTATCTTCATAAGAATAACCAGCCATACGTTTCATCCAACCTAAATCAGCACCTGCACTAAAGCTTTTCCCGTTAGCTGCTAACACCATGATTTTAATATCGTCACGCTTAGCAATATCATTGAAAATATCGGTTAAGGTTTTGATGATAACGTCATCGAAAGCGTTATGTTTTTCAGCATTATCAAAAGTAACCGTAGCTACGCCATTATCGCTTATTGTATAAAGCACTTTATTCGAAGTTGAAATTGATGTATCAATCGACATACTTTTTCCTTTACGTTTACCCTTGTATGAAATATGAGTAAATAGTACTTGTAGTTTTACCTGTACTATTAGCCTGCGCGTTTAACAAAGCTGGGCAGGTTACATTCTGAAAATACCAAATTTAGTGTCTTCAATGGGTTTATTTAATGACGCAGATATCGCTAGGCCTAAAACTTGTCGAGTATCAGCGGGATCTATAATGCCGTCATCCCATAAACGCGCAGAAGCATAATAAGGGTGGCCTTGGTGTTCATAATCGTCAACAATAGGTTTTTTGAATGCTTGCTCTTCTTCATCACTCCAGCTTTCACCAAGTTTTTCTTTTTTATCTCGAGTCACTTGCGCCATAACGCCAGCAGCTTGCTCGCCACCCATGACTGAAATCCGGGCATTTGGCCACATAAATAAGAAACGTGGATCATAGGCTCGGCCACACATACCGTAATTTCCGGCGCCGAAGCTGCCGCCAATTAATATAGTGAATTTAGGCACTTGTGCGGTGGCAACGGCAGTGACCATTTTAGCGCCATGCTTGGCGATACCACCTGACTCATATTGTTTACCCACCATAAAGCCGGTAATGTTTTGCAAAAATACTAGTGGTATTTTACGTTGAGCGCAGAGTTGAATAAAATGAGCACCTTTTTCTGCGGACTCACCAAATAGCACGCCATTATTGGCGACTATACCAACCGGGTAACCATATATCTTCGCAAAACCACAGACTAGAGTATTACCGTAAAGTGCTTTAAATTCATCAAAATTACTGCCATCAACAATGCGGGCAATAACTTCACGAATATCATAAGGTTGACGGGTATCTTTAGGGATAATGCCGTAAATTTCTTCACTTGAGTATTCGGGTTCGACAACGTGCTGAAAATCTATTGATACCGGTTTTACTCGATTTAAATTCTTAACGGCAGAACGTGCTATTTCTAGCGCATGATGATCGTTTTGTGCGTAATGATCGGTAACACCTGATGTACGACAATGCACATCGGCGCCACCTAAATCTTCAGCACTAACTACTTCACCTGTAGCTGCTTTTACGAGGGGAGGACCCGCTAAAAAGATAGTGCCTTGCTCTTTAACAATTATTGACTCATCTGCCATAGCAGGTACGTAAGCACCACCAGCGGTACAAGAACCCATAACTACGGCAATTTGAGGAATATTATTGGCAGACATATTGGCTTGGTTAAAGAAAATACGACCAAAATGCTCTTTATCTGGGAATACATCATCTTGGTTAGGTAAATTGGCGCCACCTGAATCAACAAGGTAGATACAAGGTAAGTTATTTTCTTGTGCTATCGCCTGTGCTCTAAGGTGTTTTTTTACTGTTAACGGGTAGTAAGTACCACCTTTTACGGTAGCATCATTAGTAACAATGACACACTCTTGCCCTGAAACACGACCAATACCGGTAATAATGCCAGCGCAAGGCACGTGATCATCATAGACCTTATAAGCGGCTAGTTGCGAAAATTCGAGAAAAGCTGAGCCGGTATCGAGCAGAGCATTAACTCTGTCACGTGGTAATAACTTACCGCGGTCTAAATGACGTTGACGACTACGTTCGCCGCCCCCCAGTTTCACTTCGCAAAGCTTGTCACGCAAATCATCGATTTGAACTTGCATATGAGCAGCATTATCTAAAAAATCTTGGCTGCGGGTATTTATTTTTGATATTAGTTTTGCCACGGTAGTGCCTTTTATTTGTTAGTCATCATTTATTTTATTGCGACTTTATTCAATTACTGCGTTGAAAAATGCTCATTGACTAACGTCAACTCCGCTTTTTTGCCTTGTACTTGAATCAAGTCGCTGCAAACTAAACAACTACTGGTTCAATGCTAACTCTGTGTTTTGCGTTTAATGTCTTTTATTCAAATAATAAATGTAGTGATTCAGCTTTAAGTTATATGGCGCAATAAAAAGGAAATAGCACGGAGTTGACGCTAGTCAATGAGTAATTTTGACGATCTTATTGCTTCATATAACGACAAGATGCTTCGCTACTTAGATTCGTTAAATAATTCACGACCAATTAGCATACGACGGATCTCTGAAGTACCAGCACCAATTTCATATAATTTTGCATCACGTAATAAACGACCTGCTGGAAATTCATTGATATAACCATTGCCACCAAGTAACTGAATGGTATCAAGTGCCATTTTAGTCGCTAATTCGGCAGCATATAAAATTACCGCTGCAGAATCTTTACGTGTGGTTTCACCACGGTCACATGCCTGAGCAACCATATAAGCGTAAGATTTAGCTGCATTCATTTGTGTGTACATGTCAGCAACTTTACCTTGTACCAATTGGAACTCACCGATAGATTGACCAAATTGTTTTCTGTCATGAATATAAGGTACGACTAAATCCATACAGGCATCCATAATGCCTAAAGAGCCGCCAGATAAAACCACACGTTCGTAGTCTAAACCTGACATTAATACACGAACGCCTTTGCCTTCAGTACCTAAAATGTTTTCTGCTGGTACTTCACAATCCTGAAAAACTAATTCACAGGTATTTGAACCACGCATACCTAACTTATCTAATTTTTGATGGCGAGAAAAACCAGGGTAATCACGTTCAACAATAAAGGCGGTAATGCCTTTTGAACCTGCGCTGGTATCTGTTTTAGCATAAATAACAAAAACATCAGCATCTGGACCATTGGTGATCCACATTTTATTACCGTTAAGTATGTACTTATCACCTTTTTTATCAGCACGAAGCTTCATGCTTACTACATCTGAACCAGCATTTGGTTCGCTCATAGCAAGTGCGCCAACGTGTTCACCCGTACAAAGTTTTGGTAAGTACTTTAGTTTTTGTTCATGAGAGCCATTTTTACTTAACTGGTTTAAACATAAGTTCGACATAGCGCCGTAGCTCAAACCGACAGAAGCTGAAGCTCTGCTGATTTCTTGCATCGCAACAATATGTTCTAAATAACCAAGTTCTGAGCCACCGTACTGTTCAGCAACTGTCATGCCTAATAAACCCATGTCACCAAACTTACGCCATAAATCTTTCGGAAATTCATTATCAATGTCAATTTGCGCGGCACGAGGCGCTATTTCATCTCGAGAAAAGGCATTTACCTGATCGCGGATCATGTCGACTGTTTCGCCTAAATTAAAGTTAAGTGATTTGTATTGTGAAATCATAATGGTTCCTTTACCGTTGCTTATATAGGGGTATTATTTGCTTTCGAGTGTTCTAAGTGTTTCTTGACAGTTATCTTCTAGGTCATTCAATTCAATTAGCACTGCATTAATATCATCAAGTTGCTGCGTTAGATCGCTTTTTTTATTGTTGATAAGTTCCATTATGCTGTTTAACTGCTTAGCACTGGTTTTATCTACGTCGTATAGTTCAAATAAACGGCCTGTTTCAGCTAATGAAAAACCTAGACGTTTACCGCGCAAAATTAACTTTAGTCGAACTTTATCTCTTTGGTTATAAATTCTCGTTTGTCCCTTACGGGAAGGAGAAAGTAACCCTTGGTCTTCATAAAAACGTATGCTGCGTGTGGTGATATCAAATTCTTTTGATAAGTCGCTAATAGAGTATTTAGTTGGGCTAGTTTTTGATGTCATTTGTTTACTCGGATATATCATCTTGAATAAATTTGCTTATTGATTTATCTTATAGGAAGTTTACGTTAACGTAAAGGTTGCTTTTGGGCGATGATTAAAATAATGAATTTATGCTGTAAGCAAGGTCTTACAGTTTACTTTGTTATTGATGATCTTAGTCACTAAGGTTACGTTGGCGTAAAGATACTATTAAGTTAGGCTTTAATAAAAGCGATTAACTTACTTTGAAATTATTCGAAATTATTATTTAGAAGCTGGAGAGCTGCATGTCATCATTAGATCCTATTGTTATTGTTTCAGCCGTAAGAACACCCATGGGTGGTTTTGGCGGTTGTTTGTCACCGGTAACGGCTCCTGAATTAGGTGCTAGCGCGATTAAAGGCGCAATAGCACAAGCTAACTTAGCCAATGATCAAGTTGACGAAGTCATTATGGGCTGTGTTTTACCTGCAGGTTTAAAGCAAGCACCAGCTAGACAAGCAGCAATCGCTGCTGATTTATCTTTATCAACTGTTTGTACCACAATCAATAAAGTCTGTGGTTCAGGTATGAAAGCGGCGATGCAAGCACATGATTCATTACTTGTCGGCTCTATCGATGTAGCTGTTGCTGGCGGTATGGAGAGCATGAGTAACGCACCCTATATATTACCTAAAGTTAGAACAGGTTTACGTATGGGACATGGCGAAGTCATCGATCATATGATGCTAGACGGTTTAGAAAATGCCTATGACGGAATCTCTATGGGGTGTTTTGCTCAAGAAACTGCTGATGAAGCTGATTTTACCCGCGAAGCGATGGATGAATTTGCAATCCGCTCACTTAGCCGTGCCAATACAGCCATTGAAAGTGGTGCTTTTAAAAATGAGATCACGCCAGTTACAGTGATTAATCGACGTAAAGAAACGCTTATTGATACCGACGAACAACCTGGTAATGCTCGTCCAGATAAAATACCTTCACTTAGGGCTGCTTTTAAAAAAGATGGCACCATTACTGCCGCAAATTCTAGTTCAATCTCAGATGGCGCCGCAGCGCTTGTGATGATGAAATTGTCAGAAGCTGAGAAGCGTGGTTTATCACCACTTTGTAAAATTGTAGCTCATGCAACACATGCACAAGCACCTGCCGAATTTACGGTAGCACCAGTAGGCGCAATGACAAAAGTATTAGCCAAAGCAAATTGGCAAATAGCTGATGTTGATTTATTTGAGATCAACGAAGCTTTTGCCATGGTAACTATGTTGGCAGTAAAAAATATGTCGTTAGATATCAGCAAAGTAAATATTCATGGTGGTGCATGTGCCTTAGGTCATCCTTTAGGCGCAAGTGGCGCACGTATTATGGTGACCTTAATCCATGCATTGAAAAACCAAGGTCTATCTAAAGGCATTGCTTCTCTTTGTATCGGCGGCGGCGAAGCTACAGCAATTGCATTAGAAATGATCTAGTTGTTCATCTTGTTGTTGAATGGAGCACTTTAATCGTCAAAAGTACTCATTGACTAACGTCAACTCCGTGCTTTTTTCTTTAACTTGCACCATACAACTTAAAGGTAAATAACTAATTACTGAACAAATGACGATGCTTTTAAAATATAGGAATTACTGATGAATTTTGATTTAACCGAAGACCAACAGATGTTTGCTGATTTGGCTAAGCAGTTTAGCGATAGCGAGTTATTACCCAATGCGGCTAAATGGGATTTAGAACATACCTTTCCAAAAGATGTCATTAGCAAAGCGGGTGAATTAGGCTTTTGTGGATTGTATGCGCCAGAAGATGCCGGTGGTTTAGGCTTGAGTCGATTAGATTCCTCGATAATTTTTGAGCAGCTATCCATGGGTTGTACTACGACAACAGCCATGATGACTATCCATAATATGGCTACTTGGATGATTGCAACTTGGGGTACAGCAACAATAAAAGATGCTTGGTGCCCGCAACTGGTGACAGGTGAAAAACTTGCCTCTTATTGTTTAACTGAACCAGGCTCAGGCTCTGATGCTGCATCACTGCGTACCAGTGCAAAAATTAACGGCGATCATTATATCGTTAACGGCTCTAAAATGTTTATTTCAGGTGCTGGCGAAACTGAAGTTTTGGTTGTCATGGTTCGTACCGGGGAAGCTGGCGCTAAAGGTATTTCGGCATTAGTTATTCCAGCAGATTTAGAGGGCGTTATTTACGGGAAAGCTGAAGAAAAGCTTGGCTGGAACGCACAACCAACACGACAAATTACTTTTGATAATGTCAAAGTACCGGTAGAAAATTTATTGGCGAGTGAAGGTGAAGGTTTTTCTCTAGCGATGAAGGGCCTTGATGGTGGGCGCATAAATATTGCCACTTGCTCTATTGGTACAGCGCAGCAAGCGTTAAATACTGCCATGACTTATATGCAAGAACGTGAACAGTTTGGTAAACCTATTGCTGCATTTCAAGGATTACAATTTAAGCTAGCCGATATGGCTACTGAGTTGGTAGCTGCAAGACAATTAGTGCGACTAGCGGCTTATAAGTTAGATAAAAATGACCCTGAGAAAACCGCTTATTGCGCAATGGCAAAACGTTTTGCTACTGATATTGGATTCCAAGTATGTGATGCTGCCCTGCAAATCCACGGTGGTTATGGTTATATCAAAGAGTACCCACTAGAGCGTCACTTTAGAGATGTCCGTGTTCATCAAATTCTTGAAGGTACCAATGAAATTATGCGCGTTATCATTGCTCGCAGATTATTAACTGAGGGAGCAGGGCAGTTACTTTAGGTAAAACCCAGAAACCTCCGGTGTATCTGATTGAATAATCTGTCAGATACATCTTTTAATACAAAATATAAAGGTGTTATCAAAATACTAAGCACTCAGCACCTAATGAAAGCTCATCATAGTGAGTCAACACGCTCATGAAAGAAGCCTTTAGCATCCAATATTTAGCAAGGAAAGAAAATGTCTGATTATTCTTCACAGTTTTTACGAGTAGACGTTATTGCTCATACCGCCGTTATCACCTTTAATAATCCTCCTGCACACACCTGGACGGCACAAAGTTTGGCAGATTTACGTGATTTAGTTCTCGCGTTAAATGAAGATAAAAACATTTATGCTTTAGTATTAACTGGTGATGGGGAGAAATTCTTCTCTGCCGGAGCAGACCTTAATGTTTTTGCTGATGGCGATAAACAAGTTGCTACGGATATGAGTGATATTTTTGGTCAGGCATTTGAAACGTTATCCACATTTCGCGGTGTTTCTATTTCAGCCATTAATGGCTACGCTATGGGTGGAGGTTTAGAAGTTGCTTTAGCTTGTGACATCCGAATTGCAGAAGAACATGCTGTGATGGCTTTACCAGAGGCAAGTGTTGGTTTACTGCCTTGTGCTGGAGGTACACAAAACTTAGCATTATTAGTTGGTGAGGGCTGGGCTAAACGGATGATTTTATGTGGCGAGCGTGTAAAAGCAGAAAAAGCATTAGCTATTAATTTAATCGAAGAAGTTGTTCCACAGGGTGAAGGAAAAAGTTCAGCCATTGCCTTAGCGGAAAAGGTTTCCAAACAAAGCCCGGTAGCGGTTACTGCTTGTAAACGTTTAATTCAAAAAAATCGAATCATGCCTATTAATAAAGTATTAATACAAGAGCGACAAGCCTTTGTTGATTTATTTGACTCTGCAGATCAAACCGAAGGCGTACAAGCTTTCCTAGAAAAACGTAAGCCAGTTTGGCTGAATAAGTAGTTTTGGTACTTTAAAATCAATCCAACTCATACAAGAAAATTAGGTATAGGAAAAATTATGACAGATGTAGTTATTTTTCAAGAAGCTGATTGTGATAATGGTAAAAAAATTGGGGTCATTACGCTCAATTCACCTAAATCACTCAATGCTTTAAGTGGCGAGATGATAAGCCTTCTTTATCCACAGTTAACAGCATGGCAAAAGCAAAAAGATATTGCCGCCGTGTTTTTACAAGGAGAGGGAGAAAAAGCATTTTGTGCTGGCGGTGATATTGTTCATCTATATAACGCGATGGAAAATAAACATAACCAGAAGAGTGCTACTTCAGCTGACCAAAACAATGTGTTAATTAACGAAAGTGATTTCGCTCCAGAGATAGAGCAGTACTTTACCCAGGAATATCAGCTAGATTACTTAATCCATACTTTTGACAAGCCCTTTATTGTTTGGGGCAGTGGCATAGTTATGGGCGGCGGTTTAGGCATGCTCGTTGGCGCAAGCCATAGAGTGGTTACCCAAAGCTCACGAATTGCAATGCCTGAGATTAGTATTGGTTTGTTTCCAGATGTAGGTGGCAGCTATTTCTTAAATAAAATGCCTAGCGGCTGTGGTTTGTTTTTAGCATTAACCGGTGCATCTATAAATGCGGCAGATGCCAAATATTGTCACCTTGCTGATTATTTTGTTGAGCAACAACACAAAGATAACTTTGTTAGCCAACTTAAGATGATTAACTGGGGGGAGACAGTCCCATTAAATCACGACAAGGCTTCGCAATTATTACTAGAGTTTGAACAAGGCTCAGTTAGTAAATTACCAGCATCACCTTTAAGAGAACATCAAACATTAATAACTCAGCTAACTGAAAAACAAGAGTTGACTGAAATTGTGACGGCAATCTTAAGTGTTGATACAGAAGATCAGTGGCTTAGCCGCGCACAAAAATCATTGAAAAGGGGCAGTGCCTTAAGCGCACAATTAGCTTATACACAATTACAGTTGGGCAAAGGCATGACATTAGCTGATTGCTTCCGTATGGAATTAAATTTAGCTGTTAAGTGCGGACATTTCGGTGAATTCTTAGAAGGTGTTAGAGCACTATTAATAGATAAAGATAACAACCCCCAATGGCATTATGCATCGGTTGAATTAATTGATGCTAAAGTACTTGATTGGTTCTTTGAATCTAATTGGTTAAAAGCAGAGCACCCACTTGTTAAATTAGCTTAACTGATTAACTAAAATATAACGGGGCATAGTCATAGCTATACCCTTTACCATTCAAAGTGCAGGATTTCAGTGGGAATTAAAATAACTTTAGGCAAGGCAAATAATTTAAGCATAGTCATTCTATGGTTTGATTATTTAACGCAGTATAAAGTCATTTTAAACCCATCGAAGAAGGGCTTGAGCAACATCACTTCATCGTTGCTGTGATTTATAAGGGAATAACCCTTCTTTCATCACAGCGCCTTGAATTGAAATTGCTCAAGCGCTCTGCAACCTGCATCTTGAATGGTAATGGGTATAATTTCGCTTTGACCCCTTTGATGCATTCAATAAAAGTAAGTAGATAAAATGAAACTACAAGATAAAACGATCGTAATTACCGGTGGTGGCCAAGGCCTTGGTTTGACTATGGCTATAAGCTTTGCAAAGTCGGGTGCTAATATAGCATTAATAGATTTGAATGAAGAACAATTAAAAGAAAGTGTGGAACAAGTAAAGTCAGTAGGTATTGAAGGAATAAAAGTATCTTATTATCTTGCTAACGTAAGTAAAGAAAGCCAAGTAGAACAAACCTTCCAACAAATTAACAATGACTTCGGTGGTATCGATGGCTTAGTTAATAATGCTGGCATCCTTCGTGATGGCATGTTTGTTAAAGCTAAAGATGGTGTTGTGGTTAAGAAAATGTCTTTAGAAAACTTTCAGTCTGTTATTGATGTAAACCTGACCGGTGTCTTTTTATGTGGTCGTGAAGCAGCTGTTCATATGATAGAGGGTAAAAGGGAAGGTGTTATTATTAATATGTCTTCTATTGCCCGTGGTGGAAATATGGGACAAACAAATTATGCTGCAGCAAAAGCAGGTGTAGTAGCAATGACCACTACATGGGCAAGAGAGTTAGGTCGTCATGGTATTCGTGTTGGCGCTATAGCTCCAGGGGTGATACGTACTGCAATGACAGATGCGATGAAACCAGAGATGCGTGACAGATTAGAAAAAATGAAACCAGTTGGCCGTTTAGGTGAAGCTGAAGAAATAGCTCATACGGCAAAATACATTTTTGAAAATGAGTTCTTCACTGGTCGAGTTGTTGAAATCGATGGTGGTCTTTGTATGTAACAAAGCGCACCTGAACAGTTAAATCTTATAAAGCCCGTTTATTCACTAAGAAAATGTGAAGTAAGTGGGTTTTTTGTTTGTTATTTGAGCGATCGACAAAGTATTGGGGAAAAAGTTAAAATAACCCTTGTGCTAAGGAATTAGATCTCTATAATGCGCTCCAGTTCCAAGGGGTTCACGCAAATTGAATCATCAACGGACTGTTTTGATAAGTTATCTCTTAACTTTTTAAGTGAATTGGTTAACTTAACGTATCGTTTTAAAATGTTTTTTAAATACTTTGAAATAAACGTTGACATCAAAACTCGGAAGCGTATGATGCGCATCCTGCTTCGGGGCAACAGCAACGAGCAATGCTGATAACCACACGGTTTTCAGTTCAGATAAAGAGCGAATGCGACTCTTATCTAGGTTTCAATAGAGACCTTTTCTTTAACAATTAGTTATCATGCAATTTGTGTGAGCACTCACATT